>OHLM01000316.1_pt1 | contig 17938 bp, 15 predicted proteins | sample 1569101 | NCBI WGS metagenome assembly OHLM01 (sample SAMEA3879558, study PRJEB24766) | human gut metagenome | biome: human-associated habitat; feature: feces | place: USA | collected 1985/1987
GATGTGAAAGGAACCATTGATTTTGAAAATGTTTCTTTTCAGGTAATAAAACACGTGTTTTTTTGATGATATAAATGATGCATAAAATAACTGATATTCCTTGTGAAATAACCGTAGCAACTGCTGCTCCTCTAATCCCCATTTGAAATTGAGTAATAAAAAGAATATCTAAACCTACATTTAATACTGATGAAATAATCAAAAATATAAGTGGCATCATACTATTCCCAATAGCTCTTAATAACCCAGCACATAAGTTATAAGCAAACATTACAATAATAAACAAAACAATAAAGAACATATAACTGTACGCTTCATCAATAATTTCAATTGGTGTATTCAATATATTCAATAATGGTCTTAAAAAAACAAGACCAATAAGCGTTAAAACAACAGAAACAATAATACCTATCACAATCGAACTAGCAACTGATTTCTTTAATAATGTTTCATCTTTCGATCCATAACTTCGTGCAGTCACAATTGATAACCCATTGCCAATTCCTAATGCAAAACCAACCAGTAAATCATAAATTGCTGCACATGAACCAATTGCTGCCAAAGACACATCGCCTAAGTATTGCCCAACGATCATTGTATCAACAGTGTTATATAATTGTTGAAAAATATTAGATATCAATAATGGGATAGCAAAGATAACCAATGATTTAAATATGGGGCCATGAATTAAATCAACATCAAAATTCACAAATTTCTTTTTTTGAATATCCATCATCCATCTATTCCGTTACATTCTTGTTATAGAGTTCTACTAATGTGAAGATCCCATTTTCATATTCAAACTTTAAAATACAGCAATTATAAAATCTTTCTTTTTTAAGAACCTTAGCATACTGTTCAAATGCACGATAAAACTGCGCACATGCAGCTCCATGAGAAACAGCTAAAACAACTTTATGATCATCTTGATTCATAATATCAGTTAATGTTTTCACCATTCTTTCTCTTAATTCCATCTCACTATCACCACCAAATTGTTTAAAGAAATCACCATAAGGTAGTTTTGGATTTAAACATTCATCTTTTCCTTCAAATGCTCCAAAGTTCCATTCCTTTAAACCTTTGACTCTTGTATAAGGCATTTTCCCATCTGTGACAATTTCTAAAGTATCGCAGGCTCTTTCTGAAGTTGATGAATAAGCGTGATCAAAAGTAATCTGATTATCTTTAAAGTATTCACTTGCAATCTTTGCTTGTTTGATACCAAGTTGTGTTAATGGGGCATCACACCATCCTTGAATTTTATGCTGTAAATTAAATAATGTCTGTCCATGTCTCATTAAATATAATGTTTTTTTCATAATTATTATTCTCCTTTACACATCCATTTTACTCAATTATATTAAAAAAGTACAATATTAATATTGAAATCTGCTATAATGAAATAGAATAGTGAAAGGAGAAATATATGATTGAATTTGAACAACTTATCCATCTTATTGCTTTTGATGAATACAAAACATTATCTCGGGCTGCTAAAGAATTACATATCTCTCAACCTGTTTTGACACGTTCTATGCAAAAGCTAGAAGAAACACTAGATTTAACACTATTTGAACGTACAAAAAATAGAATGTATTTAAACGCAACTGGATTACTTGCGGTAGAACTTGCCAAAAGAATTATCAGTGATACAAAAAGCATGAAAACACAGTTAAGAGAATTTAATAGAAAGCAGCATACTATCTCGATAGGAACATGTGCTCCAGCTCCACAAATCTATCTCAATCAAAAAGTATCAAGATTTTATCCTGATAAAACGGTTTCTAATGAAATTAAAGATATCAATATACTCATAGATGGTCTCAAAGATCATACATACACCTTTATTATTATGCCTTATGAAATTGAAGATGATGATATTGAAAGCATTATGTTCATGGAAGAACAGCTTTACTTCTCACTCCCTCATGATCATCATTTGGCACATCAAAAAGCCATTTCCTTAAAAGAAATGGATGGAGAAAAAATGTTATTGATGTCTAATATTGGTTTTTGGAATCAAATGCATAATGAAACAATGCCAAATACCAAATTTCTCATTCAACAAGATCGAAGTGTTTTTTATGATCTCATCGAATTATCATCTTTACCTTCTTTTACATCAGATTTTAGCATGAAATATGATGGTATCCCACCAAATAGAGTTATTATTCCCATTACTGATAAAGAAGCTCATGCAACATTTTACTGTTGTTATTTAAAAGAAAATGAATCTCAATTGAAAGCATTTCTTTATACATTAAATAAGTAGATCTATTTAATGAAAAGTTCATGATGTACAGAAAAGATCACAGTCCATATCAATAGACTATGATCTTTTTTAATAGAATGACTTATAACAAAGTCATATATATTCTTTTTATTCTTCTTTACTTGATTCAAATTGTGACTGATATAAATCAGCATAGAATCCACCCTTAGCAAGCAATGATTCATGATTCCCAAGTTCCACAATATCGCCATCTTTCATGACAATAATTGTACTTGCATCTTTAATGGTAGATAAACGGTGAGCAATAATAAAACTTGTTCTTCCTTCCATTAACTTATCCATACCTTTTTGAATTAAAACTTCTGTTCTTGTGTCAACTGAAGAAGTCGCTTCATCAAGAATTAATATTTTAGGATCAGCTAAGAATGCTCTGGCAATTGTTAATAATTGTTTTTGCCCTTGAGAAATGTTGCTTGATTCCTCATTAATAATTGTTTCATAACCATCTTCTAGTGTATTAATAAAATGATCAGCATAAGCCAGTTCACAAGCTTTTATCATTTCTTCATCAGTTGCATCCAGTTTTCCATATTTTAAGTTTTCTTTAATTGTTCCACCAAATAACCAAGTATCTTGTAAAACCATTCCAAACAAACTTCTTAAATCACTTCTTGAGAAATCTTTAATATCATGACCATCAATCAAAATAGATCCACTATTTAATTCATAGAAACGCATTAATAATTTAACAATCGTTGTTTTTCCTGCACCAGTTGGTCCAACAATTGCAACACTTTGACCAGCATGGACATGCATTGAGAAATCATTAATAATTGTCTTATCAGGATTATAACCAAAGTTGACATTATTGAATGTGACACTTCCATCTATTTTTTGAATATCTTCGTGTTCTACAACTGGTGTTTCTTTAGACAACTCTTCTTCATCTAAAAATTCAAATACACGTTCAGCAGCTGCTGCAGTTGATTGAAGCTGATTCATAATTTGAGCAAGTTGTGTAATTGGTTGATTAAATTGTCTTACATATTGAATAAATGCCTGAATATCTCCAATTGAAATAGATCCTCCTGTTGCCAAGAAGCCCCCTAATAAACACACACCAACATAACCAATGTTTCCAACAAAAGTTGTTAATGGCTGTAATAAACCAGAAAAGAATTGAGATTTCCATGCAGACTCATACAAATCATCATTGTAAACAACAAATTTCTCTACTGATTCTTCTTCACCATTAAATGCCTTCACAACCTGATGAGCACCATACATTTCTTCAATATGACCATTCACATTTCCTAAACTCTCTTGTTGTTTAAAGAAATATTTCTGTGTTCTCTTCATAATGATTCCCATTAAAGCCATTGATACTGGTAATACACATAATGCCATTAAAGTCATTGGAATACTAATCGTTAACATCATAATTAATATACCTATTACAGTAACAACTGAAGTGACAATCTGTGTCATACTTTGATTTAATGACTGGGCAATCAAATCAACATCATTTGTAACACGAGATAATGTATCACCACTTGAATGCTTATCAAAATAACTTAATGGCAAGCGATCCATTTTTTCAGAAATGGCTTTTCTAAAATCATAAGCAACTCTTTGTGAAATACCAGAAGTTAAGAACCCTTGAATATAATTCAGTAATGCACTTAACAAATAAATACAACCTAAGAAAATCAATATCTCTGCAATAGCACCAAAATCAATACCACCAGTATTTGAGATTTTCGAAATAATACCTTCACTTAATTTATCAGTTGCCTTAGCTAAAATCTTTGGTCCAAAGATAGCAAAGACAGTTGATCCAGTCGCAAAAATAATAATAAATATAAATTTAACATAATAAGGTTTTAAGTAAGCAAATAATTTTTTTAGTGTTCCTTTAAAGTCCTTAGCTTTTTCTGTGGCATGTCCACCATGTCCCATTGGTCCTCTAGGCATCTGCTAATTCCTCCTTTGAAAGTTGAGAATAAGCAATCTCTTGATAAACTTGACAATCTTTCATAAGTTCTTCATGAGTTCCTTTTCCAACTATTTTTCCTTTATCCAAAACAATGATCTGATCAGCATCCATAATAGATGCAATTCTTTGACCAACAATTAAAATTGTGTTTTGTGTTTTTTCTGTTAGCTTACTTAATTCTTTTCTTAAAATAGCATCAGTTTTAAAATCTAATGCCGAGAAACTATCATCAAAAATTAATATCTCAGGATTTTTTGCCAAAGCTCTTGCAATAGCTAAACGTTGTTTTTGTCCTCCTGAAACATTTGTTCCACCTTGTGAAATCTCTTCACTTAAACCTTTTGGTTTATCATCAACAAACTCGCTCGCCTGGGCAATACGAATAACTTCATTTAAATCTTCATCACTTGCATCACGTGCACCATATTGAAGATTAGAGCGAATTGTACCTGAGAAAAGAACACCTTTTTGTGGAACAACACCAATTAATTCTCGTAAATCATGTTGTTTCACTTTTCTAACATCAACTCCATCAACGAGAATTTCACCTTCTGTAACATCATAGAAACGAGGAATCAAATTAATTAATGTTGATTTTCCTGATCCTGTTGAACCAATAAAAGCAGTTGTTTGACCAGGTTTAGCTGTAAAGTTAATATCACTTAAAACAGCTTCATGGGCACCAGGGTATTGGAAAGTTACATTTTTGAATTCCACTAAACCTTTTTTGCTTGCATAGAAATCTTCTGCAACATCAGGATCTTTAATTTTTAATTCTGTTGATAAAACATCATAAACTCTACCTGCTGCAACACTGGCACGTGGAATCATGATGAAAATCATTGCAATAAATAAGAATGACATAATGATATTCATTGTATATTGAATAAAAGCCATCATTTCACCAATTGCAATATTTCCTAAATCCATTTGCTTTGCTCCAACCCAAACAACAAGAACAGCTGCAATATTCATAATAAACATCATAATTGGCATTAAGGTTGCCATAGCACGATTCACAAATAAATTAACTTTTGTTAAATCATCATTTGCACCATCAAAACGTTCCTCACTATGTTTTTCATTACCAAATGCTCGAATAACAAGAACTCCTGTTAAATTCTCTCTCATTGTTAAGTTCAATCTATCAATTAAGGATTGAATAACTTTGAATTTAGGCATAACCACTTTGATTAAGATGAATAAGACAACACTAATCACAATCAAAATCATAAAGATAATCCATGTCATTGATGTTGAATGTGTTAAAGCTTTGTATAAAGCTCCAATTCCCATCATAGGTGCAAATAATACAATTCTAAGTAACATAATCACGAGCATTTGAACTTGCGTTATATCATTTGTTGTACGCGTAATTAATGAAGCTGTTGAAAACTTATTAAATTCTGTATTTGAAAAACTCTCTACTTTCTTGAAAACAGCCTTCCTTAAATCTCTAGCAACACCGGCCCCAACACGAGATGATAGGAATGCTGAACTCATCGCTGCAATAGAACCAATTAAGGCAATACCTAACATAATTAAACCAGATTTAAGTATATAATCTGATTGAATTTTATCGACATCAGCGCCCAATCCAATATACTCTGTTTTCACACCATTACCAGCAGCAATTAACATTGTTGTTTCACCCATGGCATCCATTTGTTCATCAATACTTTTTGTCATTTCTTTTTTTGCTTCTTCATCCATCATTGAAAAGACTTTATAAAGATCAGTACCTGCTGGTAAATTACCAAATCTTTCTTTGTATTCATCAGAATTTGGATCCATTGAATCAATAGAAGATACCATTAACATTGGTTTCACTAAAGCACTTTCTAATTGTTCATTTTGTTCTTTAGAAAGATCTTTTAATAAATAGGCATCTTTCAATTTTGGAAATGTTTCTTTGATATCATCATCTAAATCATTATAACTTGTGAATGTATAACTAGATTTAATGACTTCTTGTTGAGCATCATCAGCAAAAATCAAAAGATGTTGTAATGTTTCATCACTTAAAACATCAGCAACTGGGCTATCAAATCCACCTGCTTGAATTCCATTTGTAACTATCTTGCTCATATAATCAGGCAACGCTAACTCTGATTGAGATTGAATAAAGACAAACCCAATACAAAGAATAATTGGTAACCAAAATTTATAAGCAAATTTTCGCAACTTGATCATTCAATTTCCTCCTTTATATTTTTTTGAATTTTATGAATAACTTTTAATACAGATTCATATTCCTCATTTGTAATACCTTTACAAATAACCTCTTGATAATGATGAATTGCATTCTCCATATCATTCATAAGTTTTTCCCCTTTTTTTGATAAAACAATAGAATAAACTCTCTTATCATTTCTATCAACTTCTCTTTCAACCAACCCCGAATCAACCAAACGTTTTATTCTTACTGAAAGAGTCGCCTCTGTAATATGAAGATGTTTTGCAATTTCTTTTTGATTCATCTTTTCATTTCTAATAAGATATAATAACTTCCCTTGTTCTGGAGTAATATCCTGACAATGTCCAGACATCATTTTGTTATGCAATTTATGGACCATTCGTAATTCTTCCATAATTATACTCAGTTTTTCATATTTCATGCTTCTTCACCCCTTATTACTTAGCGCACTAACTATTATAGTTAGTCGACTAAGTAATGTCAATACAAATATAAAAAAGAAACTTCTTTTTATGAAATTTCTTCTTTAACCATATATTTTTCTAATAATCTAACAACTTCCTCAATGAGCTCATCACAAGTTTGTCGATTAACTTTTTTATCAGTTTCTCTTAACCCTAAAAGTTCACCACAAATGACTGAACCATGACTTTCTTCAAATTCTTTGCATAGTGAAGCAACTTTCTTATTAACAAATTGTTTTTGTTTCACATCCGCAGCTTCTTTTCCAAACTTTTGACCTAAGACCATGGCTCCACCTGTCAATGTGCCACAGATTTCACGGGTCATTCCTAACCCACCACCAAAACCATAAGCAGTTTTCATGGCATCTTCTTTTGAAATATCTAATAAATCTAAATAGGCTGCAAAAACAGCTTGAGCACAATTATATCCTTCATGATGTGTTTCATAAGCAACTCTGACTCTTTCTTCTATATTCATTCTTACTCCCTTATTTGTCCTTGTCCATAAATTCGATATTGAAATGATGTCATTTCTAAAAGTGCAAGTGGACCTCTTGCATGCAATTTTTGTGTACTGATACCGAGTTCTGCACCAAAACCAAATTCTCCACCGTCACTAAAACGAGTTGATGCATTATGATAAACACAGGCTGAGTCCAAAGAGTTTAAGAAAAGTGTCGCTGCTTCTTGATTCTCAGTCACAATACATTCAGAATGCTTTGTTGAATATTTATAAATATGATCAATGACCTCATCAATGGAATCAACAATTTTCACTGCTACAATATAATCATCATATTCAGTAGCATAATCTTCCTGTGTTGCTTTTTGACATGAAATCATACCACATACACGCTCATCACCACGAATCTCTACCTTTCCATCAAAAGCCTTTACCATTGCTACAAGATACTCTTTAGCAATATCTTTATGAACTAGAATTGTTTCAATGGCATTACAGACTGATGGTCTTTGTATTTTAGCATTCACTGAAATAGCAATAGCTTTGTGCATATTAGCATCTTTATCAATATACAAATGACAATTCCCTGCACCTGTTTCTATGACAGGAACTGTTGCGTTATGGATGACATGCTCTATCAGTCCTTTACCTCCTCTTGGCACCACAACATCTACATACTCATTGGCAGTAATTAATTGTGAAACCATTGAACGATCAGTATTTTCAATAAGAGTAATCGTTCCTACTGGAAGAATATGACGTGTTGCTTCTTGCATAATACGTGTTAATATTTGATTAGAACATAATGCTTCCTTGCCGCCTTTTAAAACACAGACATTACCAGATTTAATGCATAAACATGCAATATCCACTGTGACATTTGGTCTTGATTCATAAATAATACCAAAAACACCTATTGGCACTCTCACCTGTTTAATAAGCAAGCCATTAGGTCGATGAATCTCTCGAATAACTTGACCAACTGGGTCACTTAATGTTGTTAATTTTAAAACATCTTCAGCAATGTTTTCAATTCTCTGCTGTGTTAACAAAAGACGATCAACCATAGCAGATGACATCCCATTTGCTTTAGCATTATCAATATCAATCTGATTTGCTGCAATAATTTCATCAACATGCTTTTTTAATGCATATGAAATTGATGTTAAAGCTTGATTTTTTTGTTCAGTACTTATCTTTAACATTGTACGGCTTGCCTTTTTAGCAAGTTCCAACTGGATCTGTAAAACACTATCCATAGCAATCCCCTCCTATAATAACCATATTATTTGCATGAACAACAACATCATAATCTTTATAATGTAATATAGATTCAATTTCACAACTTTGATGACCCATAATCAATTTAATTTCTTCACTTGAATAATTGCTTATACCCTTAGCAATCTTTTCACCACGAACATTCATAATATCTACAACCTGCCCCCTCATAAAATGCTCTTGCACATTGACAATTCCCTTCGGCAACAAACTTTTACGATGAACCTGCAAAGCTTCAGCAGCACCTTCATCAACAACTATGCATCCTTTTGAACTTGTTCGATAAGTAAGCCAATGAACTTTGGCATTCATATTCACACCACTTTTCCCATTAAACCAAGTTCCACTTTCATGTTCATCAAAAATATGCAAAATACTATTTTCCTGTTGACCATTAACAATCACCAGATGACTCCCATAATCATTCACAATCTTAGCTGCTCTGATCTTTGTTGCCATGCCACCAGTTCCTAATCCCGAAGATGTATCACCTGCCATATGACGTATATCATCATCAACATAATCTACAAATTTAATCAGTTGTGCATCTTTATCAACATGTGGATTCGCTGTATAAAGACCATCAATATCACTAACAAGGATTAACATATCGGCTTCTACAACAGGAACAATTAAAGCGGCTAGTGTATCATTATCACCAACTTTAATTTCATCAACTGCCAATGCATCATTTTCATTCACAATCGGAATCACACCATAGTGCATCAAAGAATGCATTGTATTGGTAAGATTAATCAATCTTTTTCGATCATCAAAATCACCATGATTTAATAGAACCTGTGCACATTCAATATCAAACAATTGAAATATTTCTTCATAGATTTGCATTAATTTTGCTTGTCCAATAGCTGCTAAAGCTTGCTTCTCTGGTATCGTTTGTGGTTTTTCCTTCAATCCTAAAGCCCCCATACCAGCAGCAATTGCTCCTGAAGAAACTAAAACAATAGAATAATCTAATTCTATCAATTTTGATATTTGTAAAATTAAATATAAAATCTTTTCTTTTTCAATTTGTCCTTTCTGATTACAAAGTGAAGAAGAACCAACTTTAATAACAATCTTCTTAATTCCCTGTAAATCTCTCATCATAATCCCCTCTTATCTCTTTATAAAATAAATATTTAGCAATCTCAAATCTTCCTTTAAATACCCCAATATAGAAAAACAAAGATGTAACCATACAAAATAACATTAATATTTCATTTATTGTCCCCACAAACAATAAAACAAGACCTGTCACACTCCAATACAATGCATGCCTCAATATATAACCAATATAAAGCTGAATAAATTTAAACATATTTCCTTTCATCAATTGAATTGAATATTGAATACATTCACTCCAAGAAAATTCTTCTAGTTCCATAACATATGGTACAGGCATAAATAAGCCTGTCAAACCTAAATAAACAAGAAGACACACAATAAAATTAAGAACTATAAATGCATTCTCTGCAATCAAAGCAATTTCTTGAAAATCAGGAACAAAAAACTCTGTTTGAATAAAAGCATTTCCTAAAGAAGAAAACCATTCTATTGATAGTTCTGGAATGAAGTGATGAAATGAAAATATTGTTGGTAAAGCCACAACTACTGTCAGAAATAAAATAATAGCTTTTCTCATCAAGTAAGCAGGAGCAACACGTGGGAATTCCATAATTCCAACCATTGATTGATGATAATCAATACGTGCATGATCTTCATCTGTTAGTTTCATGACACACTTTACATAACCATGAGCAATTGGTGATAAAAAGAGTGAAACAAAAAAGGAGAATAACCCGCTTTGCAAGTATTGTGCGAGTAATCCAACATAACCAACATAGAAAAACTCTGGTATAATCTGTTGACGATATTTTAAATATATATGATTTGCCTGTTGCTTTATTCCCCTTATATTCATACTATGTCCTCTCTTGTTTTACTATTATACACAACTTCATCATAAAAGTAAAAGAAAAGCCACAAACTCTAAAATTCGTGACTTTCATCCATTATTTTACTTTATCTAAAGAATATAAGATATTTCCTTCTTTACCATCTCTTCTACCTTGACCATTAGTTTTAGTTTCATGACAAGCATACAATTGTATACCATGAAATAATATTGGAAAATGAGCATCTTGTCTGGTTAAAATCAAATCACAACATTCAATAACATTATCTAACAATTCTTTATGAGATGTAAATGTTCCGTGATTTCGATATATAATATCATAATCATTTTCATATTCCTTCAAACAAATTAAACTTTTTTGATAATCTAAAACAGATGATGAAAATTCATCAAATAAGAGAACACCAACCCCACATGCATCTCCAAAAATAATAGTGCGTTCTTCTTTAATAAGTGGACACATCATTCCTGGTGTATGTCCCTTCACTAATATCATCTGAATAGTTATACCACCTAAATCAAAACAATCATTATCTTGAATATCTTGTATATCTCCTTGATATGTAGGTATAAATATCTCTGCATCTATCTGCATAGGAGAATGAGCATTTGTATCTTCAATTCGGAACTGCATATCACCATGTTTATGAAATACTGGCATATCATCATGATTCATATACACTTCATCAAACAAACCAGCTCCACCCATGTGATCAAGATGCCCATGAGTTAAAATAACAATAATTGGGAGGTCTGTCATCTGCTCCACATACGTTTTAATATTTCCTATCCCATTACAAGTGTCTAATAAACATGCCCTGTCATCTCCAATCACCAAATAACAACAAACACCTGTTATATCTATAATTCGATAAATACGTTCACTTAATTTTTCGTGTTTAAAATATACCATATATCACCCTACACTAAACTTTCATCTAATTTCATAAACCACATCACTACAAACCCAATAACAACAGAAACAACCATTGATATTCCTAATAAAATATAATTTGAATTTGGTCCACCTAAAAATGCTGGTAAAATATATAATCCATTTGATGGGCTTAAAACATATGCTTTTAAACCTAATAATCCTGTCACAACACCTGCTATAAAACCTGATATAATTCCTGCATATAACGGTGTTTTATAAGGAATATTCAAGCCATATAACATAGGTTCACCAACCCCACCAAACAACCATGTAATAAAGTAACCTAAAGTCAATTGTTTTTTCTTTTTATCTTTAAACTTAATAACACAAGCCAACGTCACTCCTGCTCCAGCATAACTACAAGCAAAAATAGCAGGTATAATAAAAGCATCATATCCAACCATTGGGAATGTCATAAATAAGAAAGCCATCAAAACAGTATGCATTCCTGTTAAAACCAATAGTCCAAAAGTAGCACCAACGACTCCTACTGCCAATGGCCCAGCAACATCATACAAACAAATAATACCTTGACAAATATATTGTCCTGCAAATGATCCCAAAGGACCAAACAAACATAATTCTAATGGTAACATAATCAACAATGTTCCTAAGGGAATTCCAAAAACTTTTAGTACATCTGGTGTATACTTCTTAAAGAAACGTTCTACATAAGAAGCAACCCAAATTGTAAGTATGATTGGAATGATTGATGATGTATAATTTTGTGCTACAGCAGGTATGCCGTAAACATCGAATTTCGTTCCATCAGCTGCTAATTGAATTAAAGTTGGATGAATAAGAATAGCTCCTAAAAACATCCCCATTAACTCATTAAATCCAAATTTTTTAGATGCTGTATAACCTACATAAATAGGTATAAAATACAATCCTGCATCACCTACAAACTGAAAAAGAACATACAAACTATCTTTTTCAGTGAAAACGCCTAACAATTGAGGACCCAATACAGCTACGATTGCTTTACAAATTCCCATACATAATAAAATGGGAATTAATGGTGTCATACATCCAGCTAAAGCACCCATAATGTTATTTATATAAGACTTGATATCTTTTTTAATAGGTTCTTTAATTTTACAGTGTTCTTCTTGTAGCTTATCTTGATTTGGTAATAATTGCATGACTTCATCGTATAAATTTGTCACTTGTGGTCCAATAATCAATTGAAATTGTCCACCTTTATAAACAACACCCATAATTTCATTCATTGCCTTTAATTCATCTTGATTTGCTTTTTCAATATCATTTAAGCTAAATCTTAATCTTGTCATACAGTGAGTCACTGATTTGACATTTTCCTTGCCACCAACTTTTTCTAAAATTGTTGATGCTAAAACTTGATTCGTCATTTTTTTATCCTCCACTTTAATTAGATATATTAAAATAAAGGTTTAGCCAGCCTGACTGTCACTATCCAGTTTGAGAAAATCTTCACCTCCCTTAGTTAAAGTTATATTTAATGTTCAGTTAATTTAATAACGTGAACTAATAAATATAAGATTTCTCCCTCTAAGGCTTCATCATATTTCATTGAAACATAATCTAATATTTTTAAAACGCATTGATATTGTTTTAAATATTCATTTTGTAATGTCTTTAAAAGAGTTTGACTTTTTTCAGAGTGAATATTTTGTTGATTAATAATTCTTTCAAAAAATACTCTTAAATGCATTATAAATCTTGTATACTCTAATCCATCTTTATCAATGTTCAAATCAAAACAAGATTCTACTATATCATACACATCATCAATCATAGTTGTAATTTCAATAACTTCTTTAAATTCTGTATTCATCTGGGCATTGACTATATGTAAAGCAATAAAGCAAGCTTCATCATCTTCTATCTTAATATCAAACAATTCTCTAATCATTTCTACAACCAATAATCCCGCTTGATATTCCTCTCGATATAATCTTTTCACATCCCACAATAGAGCATTATCAAAAACTATTCCCATCTTTACTCTTTCTAACAAATTAAAAATATGATCTGTCAATGTTACATAAATTTTATCACTTAACTCTTTATGAATATTTGCCTTAATGACATCTATCATATCTTCACAAGCATTAATACAATCATATGGAATATGAACAAGAATTTCTTGATATCTTCGATTTATTTCCTGATTTTTAATAACAAATATTTTATCAATTTTATTTTGATTGATTTCATCACCACTCTTCTTTTGAAATGCAATCCCTTTTCCCTTCACAATAATATCTTCACCAGACTCATCAACACTCATAACAGCGTTATTATTTAAAATCCTCTTAATTATCATAAAACACCTATTGAATATCTAAAATAACATCTTGAATTGTTAATTCATCTGCCTCGGTTTTATGAATTAATGAATATTGAGATAATTGAGTGATGATAACCATAACATCGGTTTCATATCCTGCATTTTTAATCTTTTCAACATCAAACTCTATTAACAAGGTTCCCTCTTCTACCACATCTCCAACATGCACATAACTTTTAAAACCTTCACCATCCATTTCAACTGTATCAATACCAATATGGATTAAGACTTCTACACCGTCTGTTAATATTAATCCAATAGCATGATAAGTTGGAAATAACATACTCACTCTACCACTTGCGGGGGCATATACTTTTCCCACACTTGGTACAACAGCAATGCCATCTCCCATCATCTTTTGAGAAAATGCTTCATCGTTTACTTCTTCTAAATACTTCTTTTTTCCATCTACAACACTCATTAATTTCATAACTTTTCCTCCTTATACAAAAAGACCTGAATGCATAATTAAAAAATTATGTAAACAGGTCTTGCTTAACTTAATAATGACAATACTGAACTACATTTATTAAAATAACATAATTCAACAAAATTGTAAAGGCTTTCTTTATATTTTGTTTTATTAGTATGATTGTAATAAAACAAATATATCATGTTCATCTTTAATTGATACAATTTCAACTGCTAGTTTTTCTAATTGTTCCCTTGAACTGTTCTCTATCATAGTAACGACTTCTGATGATAAATATCCTACCTTTTTGTTTAATTGTTTCAGTATTGTTAAACACATTCCTTCCTGTACTGCCTTCTTTCTAAAGTTATCAATCGATTCGCACATATCAATTTCCTCCTTCTCTTCTTTCCTGACTATCTTCAATAACTCTTCTCCCTTATCTACCAGTGATGCCAATACAATCGCTGTATCTCTTGACATCTTTCTTTCCTTAAAAAACTCTAGATCTCCTTGCCACTTATAAAACATCTGTAACCCCTCTATGAGATCTCGATTATCCTTATCTGTTAACAAACTTGCATCCAATTCCTTGACGTCTATAATATGAGTATTCCAGTCATTCATTATTCCTTTCATTTCTTCTGGTAATTCCATCATATCCAGCAATGTCCTTGGCCCACTCCATTTTCTTTCTCCATAATAGAGAACAACTGTAATAATGGGAATAAGTTTCAACTTAGCTTCTTTATTCCACTTCTTTTCATCTAGATAATCTTGATATTGTTTCTTATAGCTGCTCGCATCATAGACAAATGTTCTGACTGGAATATGATAGTCAATAGCCTTCTGATTTTCAATCGCAATGAGGGCATAGATACCACCAACACTCACTTTCACAAGAGTATCCCGATAAGCATTGAAGCTGATTGGATGCTCATCAAAATCAAAAACAGTAGACATATCTGTATCCTCATTAGACAGTGAGTTTCTTGAAAGGATAGGCTGACCATCAAAGCAGACAAGATTGATGATATCAGCAAAGCGACTCTTGTAGTGAAAGAAATTCTTTAAGGTTGCATCAGGCTTTAAGAGAGGTGTAGCAAGACGCATAATATAAGACCTCCATTTCTATAGGAGTTCATAGAAACATTATAGCACATTATTTGCTTAATGAAAACATATGAACAATAAAAAAACATTCCTATACTTATATATTCACTAGAAAGGATTGAATTTTCTTCAAAGAAATGAAATATGTGAATAACTTTTGATTTTGAGAAAAACAAAAGAGATTTCCCTATCTTTGTAGTTAAATCTCCTTCTCTATCTTATGCATCTTCTTGGAATTGAGCATTATATAATTGTTCATAGAAGCCTTTTTTCATAATAAGTTCTTCATGTTTACCTTGTTCAACAATACGCCCATCTTTCACTACGAGTATCAAGTCAGCACTCTTAATTGTTGAAAGACGATGTGCAATGACAAAACTTGTACGCCCTTTCATAACATTATGCATAGCCTCTTGTAACATTTTTTCTAAACGAGTATCTACTGAAGATGTAGCTTCATCTAATATTAAAATCTGAGGATTTTTTAAAATAGCACGTGCAATTGTTAATAGCTGTTTTTCACCCTGAGAAATATTGTTTGCTTCCTCATTAATAATCATGTTATAGCCTTCAGGTTGTGTACGAATGAAATGATGAACATTTGCTTGTTTTGCAGCTTCTATAATTTCATCCTTTCGTGCATTTTGACGACCATAACGCAAGTTATCATAAACTGTTCCATGAAATAACCAGGTATCTTGTAAAACCATTCCAAATAAGGCATGCAAATCTTCACGACGCATATCTTTGATATCAATGCCATCAATGCGGATACTGCCAGATGTTACATCATAAAAACGCATCAATAAACTAATCAAAGTTGTTTTTCCAGAGCCAGTTGGTCCCACAATAGCAACCATCTGTCCACTTTCAATTTCAACATTAAAATCATGAATAACTTCTTTATCACCATATCCAAAATGAACATGGTCAAAACTGACTTGACCTTTTGTCTGTTCAATCACTTGTGGTACTTGTGTTTCTATTTCCTCTTTTTCATTTAAAACTTCAAAGATTCTTTCAATTGCAGCAAACGCAGACTGAATTTGTGAAGATAAGTTACTTACCTGAGAAATAGGATCATTGACCTGCCAAATATAACGAACAAATGCTTGAATCTGTCCAATTTGCATCCCTCCGCCAATAGCATATAAGCATCCCATTAATCCAACTGTCCCAATAATAATATATGTGACAAGAGAAATAGAAGGTGAAATAAGTGATGACATAAACTGAGCCTTAAATGCATTTTGACATAACTCTTCATTAATATCTTTAAATTGTTCAATTGATTTTTGTTGTTTATTAAACAACAAAATTTCATTATATCCTGTATACATTTCAGTAATAGCACCATTCAAATTTCCTAATGCTTTTTGTTGAGCAGTAAAACGTTTTTGTGATCTCTTGACAATAAATCTCGTAATCAATAATGCTAATGGAATAATCATAAGAACAACAAATGTCATTGCCACATTAATACGTGACATCATGAAAATTGCTAGTCCTAGTGATAAAACACCACCAATAATCTGTCTTAATGTCTGTTGTAACGCATTTGAAACAGTATCAACATCATTAGTAATACGACTTAATACATCACCATACTGATGAGTATCAAAATAACTAATTGGTAAATGTCTAATCTTTTCTTGTAATGCATTACGTAAATCATGCATAGCATTTTGAATAGAATTTGTAATTGTAAAAGTAAATATCAATTGTGAAATTGTTTTAATCATATAGAAAATAAACAATGTTACAATAATTTTAATAACAATATCAAATTGAATATGAGCTCCTGGTACTTTATCAGCAATTGCTAAAGCATTTTCCATTAATAAAGAGGTGATTTGTCCTTCTATTGTTGGTGTAATGGCCAAAACAATATTTGTAATAATAATCATTCCTATGGCAATAAAGAAACTCCATTTGTATGGTGAGATAAATGGACCAATCTGAGCAACTGATTTTTTAAAACTTTGCCATTTCTTATTCATAGGCTAACTCCTCCTCACTCAGCTGAGAAGCTGCAATTTCATGATAGATAGGACATGTTTTTAATAAATCATGATGTTTCCCTTTACCAACAACTTGTCCTTCGTGTAAGACAATAATTTGATCAGCATCCATAATCGTAGAAATTCGTTGCGCAACAACCAATACAATAGATTCTTTAGTTTCATCTTTTAATGCCTTTCTTAAACTTGCATCTGTTTTAAAATCCAATGCACTAAAAGAATCATCAAAAATATAAATTTGTGGCTTTTTAATAATCGCTCTGGCTATACTTAAACGTTGACGCTGACCACCAGACACGTTCGTTGCACTTTCTGTAATCACTTCATGAAAGCCTAATGGCTTTTCCATAATAAAATCATACCCTTGTGCAATGCGTGCTGCATGAGCAACCTCTTCATCAGTTGCATCTTCTTTTCCATAACGAATGTTATCAGCAATTGTTCCAGTAAAAAGCATTGCTTTTTGAGGAATAAAGCCTATTTTATCACGCAGTTCTTTCATCGAATAATCTTGTATATTGATTCCATCAACTGTAATCTTTCCACAACTCACATCATAAAAACG
>OHLM01000336.1_pt1 | contig 17174 bp, 18 predicted proteins | sample 1569101 | NCBI WGS metagenome assembly OHLM01 (sample SAMEA3879558, study PRJEB24766) | human gut metagenome | biome: human-associated habitat; feature: feces | place: USA | collected 1985/1987
TGGACGGTTTCTTGCCCGGTTCGGCGGTCTGGCGGTACTGCTCGGACGGAAGCACCTGATTGAGCCAGTGGCGCACATCCCGGAGAATCTTCACATCCTCCTGCACCGCTGACAGGCGTTCCCTGTACTCGGCCACCTCTCCGGCAAGCTGCGTCCGTTCTTCGTTCAGCTTTTTGGTGCTGTACTTGGTTCCCTCCAAATGCACCTTGAAATAGCGGACAGCGGCATTGTAGGCGTCCAGCTCGTCCCGATGGGCGGCGGCAAACTGTTCCCGTGGCTTCTTAAACCGGATGGCAGCATACTCCACATGAACCGGCTTATGGGCTTCAAAGTTGGCGATATGGGAAAGCAGGGTGTTGATTTCTTTCATACGCTGTTCTTTCGGCTTCATCTCTGCCCGGATGGAAACGGCCTGCCCGCTGACGGTATCCAGATAAGCGTCCAAACTCTGCACAGTGGACAGCTCCTTTTCCCGCAGATAGCGGATAGCTTCCATAACCTTGTTGAAATCGGCAACGCTGCCTGTAAGCTGGCCTTTGCTTGTCCAGCCTGTACGTTCCTCCCGGCGCAAATCCAGATATTTCCCCAGCAGCTCCGGCAGGGTGGGTTCCTTCGATTCCTGCAAGGCTTCCAGCAGGGCGGCTTTTTTCTCCTTCAGGTCTGCAATCCAGCCTTTCAGGTGGCGTACCATCTGCCGGATAGATTGCATAAGGGAATTGGCGGCTTTGATGTCCCGGTTCAAGTTGCCGATGTTGGTCTGTATCCCTCGTTTCTCCATCTGGCTGACTGCTGGCCCCATATGGACGGTGGGGATTTTATCAAGCCCCTGCCGTTCATAGGAACGAAGGTCAAGGCGCTCCGGGCGTCCGTTGGCTTCCAGATAGCGGTTAGCGGTAGCCGCCCAGCCCTGCCGCCAGATCTCTCCGTACTTCTGGTCGTTCCAGTCCACGGTATCCTCCTTGTGGCTTTTCCAGCTCCCGGACGGGAGCCGGATACGCTCGCCGTTCTCGTCAAGGTCATAAACCTTCCGGCTCTTGGGAAGCCATTTCCCGTTTTCGTCCATTGCCCGCATGGTCAGCAGGATGTGGGCGTGGGGATTCCCATTCCCTTTGTCGTGGATGGCAAAATCGGCAATCATGCCTTTAGAAACAAAAAACTCCCGGCAGTAGTCCCGGATAAGGTCGGCGTGCTGTTCCGGGGGGATTTCCCTCGGTATGGCAAGCACGATTCTCCGGGCAAGCTGGGAGTTCCATTGCTTCTCGATAGCTTCGGCGGCGTTCCACAAAGTATTGCGGTCTGCATACACTGGTGGGGCGTGGGGCGGCAGCATGATTTCTGTATGGACAATCTCGCTTTTATGGGAATAGTATTTCTGCTTCTGGTCGTACTCGGAAAACAGCCGTTCCCCACTCTGGTAGGCGGCAGACGCAACGGCTGACTGGTGGTTGCTGCGCTGGATTATTTTTATATCATGGTGTGGACAGGGCATAGCGTTCCTCCTTCCTGTGGTTGATTTTGGGCAAAAGAAAAGCAGGAAACCGTTTCTGATTTCCTGCTTAGTGGTGTCGCTGGTAGGCGATTAGTATTCAGTTTTGAAGGTTCGGGTCAGGTTGGCTCGATGATGGAAAGCTGTCTAATAGCTTAAAAGTTTTTGTTCGCAAATTTACTTGTAATTCCAGTTTCTGTTTTATAAAATCCAAAAATCAGAAAAATAATTCCAACAACTACTCCTGCAAATACGGTAGTCTGTGTAGAAATATTAAGAAGAAGTAAGGATATACACAAAACGATTTCTACCAAACCTAATGTTTTGCCAATACCAATAAAAATATTAGGTGCTATGCTTTGTGCATAATCCCAATGCTCTTGTGACTTCCGAGATGTAGGCGTATTGTATCCGTTACCGGATGTCATATCTTTTACCGGGTGCTTCTTTAAGATATATCCTACAAAAACCATAACAAAGGGTATGATGAAATTCAAAGCAATCAATCCATACATAAAACCATCTCCTTAGATAGTGTTCGTCATTAGCTTTATTATACTACGGGCAGTCCTGTTTTGGAATAGATAAATTGTAAACTTGCTGGACGGGAACAGCTTGCAGCGCAAGGTGTTCCCGGGCGGCAAGTCCACAAAGGGGTAGCTGGCGCAGCCAGCGCAGGGGAAGTGTAGCGTCCCCTGTGATGATTGGAAGCAGCCGCAACGGTGCTGAAAATCATCCGCTTTCCGCAGGAAGCCCCCGGCAGGGCGCAACGCACCGGCTTGACCGGTGTATAGTTGCGCCCTTACTCCGTAAGGGATTCCCCGGCTACCCGCCCTTTCACGCTTTCTGCAACTATTTCCTTCATGCCACTTTGAGAAAATGCCTGTTTCAGAATGTCCATCACATCCTCGTCTGTCAGCACTTCCGGCCTTAAAAGGAAACTTTCCAGCATAGCTCCTCTGGTACAGAGCCGGTGCGTCCGTTCCTTCCGGGTAAGCTGCTTCACCTGGTGTTCCAGTATTTTTTCTTCATGCTGCGCCCGCCGCAGTCTGGCTTCGCCTTTGGCAATCTCCTGATTCAGCTTTTCCAGCTTCTCATTTATCATGGCAGCCCTCCTTTGGGAAGCAGCGTGTAAATGCGGTTTGGTTCTCCCACACCCCGGCGCACCCGCAGGATAAGCCCGATGTCCTCCAATTCTTTCAGGGAACGCTTCACAGTGACGGGGCTGCGGGAGAGGGCTGCCGCTAATTCCATGATAGGAAAACGGACAAACAAAATGCCGTTGCTATCCTCTATCCCTGCCGTAAGGGTGGTGTTCAGCAGACGGGCATACATGACTTTTGCTGTGCTGCTGATCGGCAGCCGAAGCATTGCGGCGGGTAGCGGCATACAAGGCGGCAGAACCGTGTCTGCGCTCATAAATTCAAATTCCATTTAACTGATTTTCTCCTTTCGCTTGGCTCGTTTTGACAGGTAATGGGGGCAGTCTATCACGACAGCCCGGAAACTCTGCTTGCACTTATGCTGGCACTTCCGGCACAGGTCGTTGTAGGCCACACGCCCCCGGTCATTGAGGAAGAAGGAAAGCTCCAACTTCCGTTTCTTGCTCATTCTCGGCATAGTGCCTCCTATCATAGAAAATCCGCCCATTTCAGCCGTAACAACGGGAACAGGCGGATAAAGGTTTTTGGTGTCATGTTTCGGGGCGATTTTCAAGGAAAATACGGCCATAGAGCCGCTTTGAAATGCCCCATAGTATTACGGACGGGGCAGACTACACCCCGCCGATTTGTCGTGTTTGGGTAGCGTTTTGGTATCAGTTCTGCCGGGTTGTCCTGCTGTCGTTCCTGCCCCTGAATCTCACAGCGGCGTTTCGTTCCCGTTGGTACGCTCGCTGCGGTCAAGGTTCCTCCAACTCCTTGCCGCAGGTCGTTGCGCTACATCGCCGGGGAGCATATCCCATCAGGCCGGTCATTCGATTGGAAATAATCCATCGATGAACTGACTTAATCATAGCTCATTTTTGAACCCTTTCCCGTATGTCCATAAAATAGGAAAACCGCCCCAAAATCGAAAAATTCCACGATTTCGGAACGGTATATGGTATAATAAGGAATAACAGCGGCAGCCAGCCGCAGGAAGGAGCGATGTATCTATGAAAACCCGCATTTCCGTACAGGAACGCCTGAAAGATTTACGGGTGGAACGGGGCTTGAATCTGGAAGAACTGGCACAGGAAACCGGCATTTCAAAATCAGCCCTCGGCAGTTATGAAAACGACAACGACGAATACAAGGAAATTAACCACGGCAGCCTGTTGAAGCTGGCAGACTTCTATCAGGTGTCGGTTGACTATCTGCTCGGCCTTACCAATAATCGGAGATATGAAAACACCCCGATAGAAGAATTACATTTGAGTGATGAAGTCGTGGAACTGCTGAAAAGTGAACGCTTCAATAACCGGCTGCTGTGTGAGATTATCTCCCATGAAAAATTTAAGGAATTGCTGGCAGACGCAGAAATCTATGTGGACGGGATAGCAACCATGCACTTCCATGACACAAACAGCTCACTGGCTGCTTTACGGGCTATGGTACTGGAAGAACACCCCGAAGCTGCGGCAGACCGGGCAATCAAAGTGTTGGAAGCCTGTCAGATAGAGGAAGAAGATTTTTTCTGCCATGTGACGCACAAAACATGGGACGTCATTCTCCATGATATACGCAAGGCGCACGAAAATGACAGCGAAAGTGCGCCGGATACCACGCCTGCCGATGAACTTATACGGGAAGTACAAAAGGCCATGCAATCTCCGGGGGACAGGGTTCAGCAATTCACGGAGATATTCTGCAAGGCGTTCCGGCTCAAATACAAGCGGCTCTCACAAGAGGAACGAAGCCTTTTGAAAAAGCTGTTCAAGAAATCCCCGCTGATAAAACAGTCTGGTATGAACTTCCGGCGCAGGCCGTGGAAATAAAAACAGCCGTTGTAGGATTTTGTTCCTACAGCGGCTGTTTTTATTTATGAATCTTCTCCAACAAAAGACAGGATATTTTCATCAGTTTGTAATGTAATTGTTGCGCTTTCTGAATCATCAGAATAAACTCTTGTTCCATATACGCCTGTAACAGGCTCCTCTAAATTTTCAAAAGTTAATCCGAGTTTCGAAGAAGAATTGTCAATCTTTTCAAGCGAATATGTACCTGTCCATTCTTGTTTATGAGTGTTATCTGTTAAGATAAAACTTTTTTCTTCAAAACTCAATGTCAAATCCAATACTGGTATGTCATCATGCACTGAACCTGAGAATAACATATTACCATCTAAATCAGTAATAAATTCTAAAGACCAGTTATATGATGATACCGACCGAGTTTGGGAAGAATCACACGAACATAAGCCTACACACATAAAAAAACATACGCATATTGCCAATAACCGTTTCATTTTACCTATTACCAACCTTAATTCACAACTGTTTTGCATTTAATTAGGGAAGTGTCACAGGGTAAGAAATAGCGAAAGCTCCACCGCCTGCCAAGGCATTATTAGCGGTAGCAACACCAGAAACAGAAACCGTTCCCTTATCTCCGCTATTACCTGTTCTTCCAGTATCCACATCAGTTTCGATTGTTTCTTCACCGTCGGCTAATTCTGCAAATGCCGTATTGGTGGATTTTTTGTTCATAAGCACATTAACTGTACCAGTCATACCAGTGAACTCCGGTTTTGGAGATTCATACCACGGTACATACAACTTCACATGAACTTGAATCCCATCATCCTCATCATAAGTTGCATAAGAGTTAATACGAACATTAGCGACTGCTCTTTTGGTGACACCATCGGAAATCATAACATCGGTTAAGTATCCGTCATATTCTCCAATGACTACCGGCTGTTGAGTATCCGTTATTTCCGTTGTTGTTTCCGCTGCAAAAGCAGGAACCGCACTCACAGAAAAAAGCATACAAAACGCTACCAACGAGGTAAACAATCTTTTACTAAATTTTTTCATAAACAATGCTCCTTTCTAAAATGACCAGAACCTACATTTTTTGTATTCAGTTATTGGCAATATGCTACTAACCTGCAAGCACACTCTCAAATCATAAAATGTTTCAAATGTACTTGTTTTATTTTATGATAGCACTTATTTACATTGGGTACAATAGAAAATATACACCATTAAAATTTAATTTTTTGTGCAAATCGAATCAAATATAAAATTATATCGCTTTAGATATTGTCCTGTTCTAATTTAATCACATTCATAATACCACAATTCAAGGCTTCACAAATGCGAACCAGCGTTTCCATGCTGATATTCTTTCCCTTGCCCATGTTGGCAATCATATTTGTGGTAAGACCGGCGGCAAGCCGCAAATCCTCTTTCCTCATGCCACGCTCTTTCAGTGTGTTCCATAGTGGCTGATAACTAATGTGCATAGGCTTCCCGCCTTTCTTTCCATCGTCAAGTGTTTTATACCCATTATAGCAGAAATCTTGCGTTTCCACAATATTTCTTGACTACACCGCCGGTTCCGTCTGGATTGTGCTTTTCCTTTCTCCGCTTTTATTACATCTAATTAGCCATGAGCTGCTTAATGCCCTGTGATTTTGCCGCAGGGTTATCCGACCCGTAACCTTCCAGAAGGTTGATGACGCCCCATACCGCCAGACCAGCGCCAAGAGCCATGACCAGAATTTTAAGAATGTCGATTGCCTGATTGAAAAATTCCATATACGTTCCTCCATTTTGTTTGTTTGATGGTTTTGGGTACAAAAAAAGCCGCCCACATCGGCGGCGCTTCGGGTCATCATGGCCCGAAGTTACACAAACTCGTCGCTGTCCAGATCATCGAAATTCAACAGGTCAGCTTCTTCGTCCGTGTCGGAGCCGTCCACTTCGTACACCGTGTATTCGTCCTCCGGCTTTAGTCTCAATGGCCGGTGGCGGAACAGGCTTTCCAAGCGGAAGGCGTTTTTCTTTTTATCAAATTCGGCTGTGTACTTGTAATTCGGGTGCTTTTTCAAGTCATACTTCGGGGACAGGAAAGGCGGGAGCCCCCGAAGCTGCAAGATACATTTATCCCCGGGCATGGTGGTGATCTCGCTGGTGGTCATCAGCTCCCGGCCAAGCCGCTGCATATTCTGGCTGTAACTTTCAGACTGTCCACGGCTTCGGCCCTCGGTCTGCATGGAGATGGTGGCCTTGCCCAGCCAGTTTTCCGAAATATCCTTTAGGGTGGAAGCCTCCCGGCCTCCGAGGAACACGATACTGTCCATGTTTCCCATGATGGTTTCGGAATGGTCTTTGTACAATGCCTTGCACTGGCTCATTGCCTGATAAAAAAGCGTCAGGCTGATCTCACGGGAGCGGATGACAGCCACAATCTTTTCCAGCCCCGGCACCTGTCCGGTATTGGCTGCCTCGTCCCACAGCACCCGCACATGGTAGGGCAGACGCCCGCCATAGGTGTTGTCAGCCCGTTCACACAGAAGGTTGAACATCTGCGAAAAAGCGAGGGCAACCAAAAAGTTGTAGGTGGTGTCCGTGTCGCTGATAAGAAAGAACAGCGCCGATTTTTCATCCCCCAGCTTATCAAGCTCCAGCTCGTCATAGGACATGATCTCCCGGAGCTGGGGAATATCAAAAGGAGCCAGTCTTGCACCGCAGCTAATCAGAATACTTTTTGCTGTCTTGCCGCTGGCGAGCTTGTATTTCTTATACTGCCTCACGGCGAAGTGCTGGGGGTTGCGGCGTTCCAGCCCGTCAAACATATAGTCCACCGCGTTTTTGAAGGTTTCGTCATCCTCCCGGACTTCCATGCTGTTTATCATTTCCACCAGCGTATTCATGTTGCGTTCTTCCTCCGGCCCCTCAAAGACGATGTAGGCCACAAGGGCGCAGTACAAGAGGGTTTCAGCTTTAGTCCAGAACTCGTCGCCCTCCTTGCCGTCGCCTTTGGTGTTGGCAATCAGGGCGGTAACAAATTTCAAAACATCGCTTTCTGTCTTGATATAGGCCAGCGGATTGTAGTGCATGGATTTTGAAAAGTCGATACTGTTGAACACCCGCACCCTGTATTTCTCCCGTTGCAGAAACCGCCCGCACTGGTCGAGAGTGCCGCCCTTCGGGTCTACCACCACATACGAGGAATGGGCTTGAAGGAGCTGCGGGGTCAGCCAGAACCTTGTCTTTCCCGAGCCGGACGAGCCGATGACACAGGCGTTTAGGTTCCGGGCATTGGCGGGTATCTTCGGACGGGTGTTCATGGTAAGGAACTCCGTCCCGGTCAGAATGACATTGTTCTGAAATTTAGGGTCAACAAATGGCTTTATATCTTCCTTTGTTCCAAAGCGGGCGGTGCCGTACTCCGCATCCCGCCGGAATTTTTTCGCCTGCCTGATCTTTGACTGTATCAGCAGATACATCCCAGCCGCACCGGCAAGGCCCACCAGCAGGTCAATACCTCCCAGCCCCGGCCAGTAGGTTTCAAAGGCTTTGGGGAAGGTATCGAGCATCCCCATGAGCTTTGTCCCGAAGTCTGTGCCGGGGGCGATCCGGTAGGCCGTCCCGATTTTGGAGAAGAACCAGAACACAAAGAGGTACGGCAGGTTTGGGAGCACATATTTTCTGATCTTGTCACTCAACGTCCGTCCTTCACCGCCTCTCTGGTCCGCTGCTTTTCCTTTGCCTGCGTCCTGATCTGCTCCGTGAATTTCCGAAGCTGGCCGAGGATGGAAGCCTTGTCCTGCTCTTTGTTCAGCACCTTTGCGCTGTACTTCTGGAAGGCCGCCGTGATAGCGTCCGCCTGATTGGCTTTGAAAAACAGCAGGTAATGACCGGGGCTCACTTTATGGAAAGCGTAGTCCACATGGAACTCCTTTGCGATCCGGTCAAAATCCTTTGGGGCTCCCACATAGGGCATGGCGCTTTTGCCGCCATAGTGGTTCATCAGCTTTTTCACGCTCTGGCGTCCCTGCGGGGTCAGCGCCTTCCGGTGGTGCTTTTGCAGCGCCCGCGCTACCTTCCCAAGAGCGGCAGCCAGCACTTTTCCCGTGAGCTTCGTTGTCCTGATCGAAAGGGCAACCGTTTTTTGGTTTACTTCTTCCTGCATAAAACCTCCTTTCCGTCGGGGTTCCCGCTATCCGGGAGGCCCCCGTACAATCTCGGGGAACAGAAAACCTCGGGCCAATGTGGCCCGAGGCTTACCGCTCGGCATCTCTGCCGGACGGAGCTTTCTTTTCCGGCTCCGTCTGGACTTTTTCGCCCTGTTCCCGCATGGTCTGCAAGATAGAGGGCTTCTTTTGAAGTTGGGAGGGCTTTTCGCCGGACAGCGGCTTGATACATTCCAGACGGTCAGCCGCCCGGATGGCGTTGTCCGTGAGCTGCCTCTGCCATGCGCCCACGCTGGGAGCCCAACGAAAGCCGCTGCTTTTCAGCTCGGCCCGGGTGTCCGCGTCAGGCTTTCCGTCAAAGAACACCTGCAAGCGGTTGTCCTCCCGGTTCATCTCCACACGGCCCCCGTCGAACTCCCAGCCGGAAAACTCCCGCTGCGCCTGTTTGGAGAGCTGTTCGATACGCGTCTTTACCCGGCGGATCTCCGCATTGTTGTTGGTAAGCTGGTAGCTTTCAAAGGGCCTCGGGTCGCTCCGCCAGTTTGCCGCCATGCTTGCTTTCAGCTTTTCGATCTGGTCCGGCGACAGCAGCGCACAGCCATCCAGCTTGCCATGCTTGCGGTAATAGGCGTTGACCTCCTTCATAATGAGCTGGGAGCGTTCCAGCCCGTCCAGCTTCTTCTGGAGCTTTTCAATCGCTGCCGGGTCATCGGCGCTGATCCCGCCCATGCCGGTGCTGCGTATCTTATCCAGCAGCCCTTGAATATGCCGCCATTCCTCCATGTTGCTGTCCCGGGCCCGGTTCTGTTTTTCCTTCTTTCCCACCGGGAAATTGGAAGGCCCGGCGATCAGCACAGAGGGAACCCTCGCGTCAATGGCAAAGCCCTGGTTCATGTTTTCGGCCAGCTTGCGGGCGTAGGTGTCTAACAGATGGTCGATCTTCTCATGGTACATGGGGTCCACCCGGGATTTCTGCTTTTCCGCTATGGCGACGGCCTTGTCCACCATTGCCCGGTATTCCGCCGTTGCGCTCCCTTCCTTGTAGTCGGAAAAGCTGTTCATTTCTTTTGCCCGGCGGGCGGCTCCTTCATTGATAGGGTAATAGTTGATGGTATGCACCTCCTTTATGCTTCGGGCCATGCTGGCCCGAAGTCTTACCGTTCTTCATGGGAAGGCCCCGCCTTGTCCTTTTTCGGAGCGGGCGGGGCTTCTTGAAACCGTTTGAGTGCAGCGAGAATGGAGTGGACAGGCTCGGCCTTTTCGGGATAGGCAAATATCCGGTGTTCCGGCGGGATGTCCTGCGATCCGTGGTAATACTCCTTGAAGCCCTCCGGGACTGCCGACACATACCCACCGGGAGCGAATACGCCGCCCTCGTTGATACGCACATCCCGCCCGTATGCTTCATAATCGAAGTAGTTCTGAATGTGCTCCGGTATGTCGATAGTCCCAAGCTCGTCGGCGTAAAGACGGCCCAGCCCTTCATCATCGGAAATATCCGGGTAAAAGCGGTACAGGTCAAGGTTCTGCGTCAGGTTTATCAAATCCTTCACGCTCCTTGTGTGGTTTCCCAAGACAAGAGCGGCTTCAAAGGTTTCCAGTCCGCCCTTATCCCGTACTTCCAGCAGGGCGTGGCCCAGCTCGTTCAGCTCGTCGATGTTCTCACATTCGTAGAGATGATCGTAGAGCCCCAGCACATCACTGTCAAAGCTGGTAAAGAACACTTCGCTGTACCGTTTCCCGTCTATCCCGATTTTGGCAAGGGCGGCCTGCAACTCCTGTGTCGTCATGGGGAAATGTACCGTTGTCCCTACCTCAATCCCCATTAAGGGGTATAGGGCTGTATTGGTTATATAGGCTTCAAACATGGGCTCATTCCTCCTTTCCGGCCCGGTCAGCCAGCACCTCATAAATCCCGGCCATAATGTAATCGGCGCAAGGGAGGGCAATCGCATTTCCCAGTGCCTTGTAGCGTTGCAGAGGCCGGATCTCCACGCCGTCCGCCCCGTACTTTGTCCAGCCCTCTGGCAGCCCCATCAGCCGTTCGCTTTCCGTTTCCGTCAGAAAACGGATACAGCCGCCCTTCGGGTCGCCCTCATACCAGAAGGCAAAGGGCGTTACATCACTGGCTAAAAGAGTGGGAAAAGGGTCAGTTGGTAATCCGAAGCTGTTTCGGAAGGCCGTTTCTTCCTGCCTTTTTGCCGCTCCCCGCATACGGAAGCACTGAAAGGGGTGGATGACTGGTATCTGCCGCCCTGTTTCAAAAGAAGCTGTTCGATCTCCTTCGGCGGCGGCCCGCCCGCCCTCTCCGCAAGGCGGAGGAAGTGGGAGCATTGGACGGGGCTTAAATAGTATGTCTGCGGCACGTCTGCCTCCAAAATCCGCCACGACGAAAATCCGCTGCCTTCGTGCCAGCCTTCGGGAGCCTGCCCAATACTGGGCGTCCATGAGCCGCCAGCACACATCAGGCGTTCCCCCTCGCACCATTCCGGCGTTTCCCCATCTTCCCGAAGGAGGCATTGGAACTTCGGTGTCCGAGAAGGCGGATAGGACGGCTCTAAAGTCCATCCGGTCATTTGTAGAAAACGCTCCCATGACGTTTTCCCAAACAGCGATAGCTGGATATAGGTTATCAGTAGCATCCCTCATTTCCTGTATGATACGAAACGCCTGATAGAACAGGCTTGATTTTGCCCCGGCAAGGCCGGAGCGGTTGCCGATCAGAGAAAGGTTCTGACAGGGGGAACCGAAGGTAATTACATGAACCGGCGGGATTTTCCCGCCGTCCACCTTCGTAATATCCCCCAAATGCACCATGTCGGGAAAGTGCCTTTTGGTTATGGAGATGGGCGCTTTTTCAATCTCACTGGCCCATACCGGACGGATACCGCACCGGGAAGCAGCCAGAGGGAACACGCCAATCCCGTCGAAAAGGCTTCCCAGCTTAATGTCCGGCATGGCCCGGGGTGCCGTGTCCCTTCACGGCAAGCACCCCTTCCAGTGTGGTCGCCGCAATGCCCAGCCGCCCGGCAACCGCAATATCGTTTTTTACATCCTCATCCACAGCGCTGCCGCAGACGATCAGGGTGTGGGAGCGCCGCAGCATATCCCGGCGCATATCAATCCCGGCCTTGTGTTCCTCGGGAACGCTGTCATTCAAAAACAGCGGCAGATACAAGAGCGGGCAGATCGGGGAAAAGCCCGCCTCATAAGCAAGACGGCAGTAGTGGGCCGCCAGCTCCATATCAACATCCGGCTCGCCGCTCCATGCGGCGGTCAGGTATGCTAAAGGTCGTTTCATTGGTTGAGCCTCCATTTCTGTTTTGGTTTAGGGAAAAGCAAGAGTTCGCCCAACCCCTCCGCCCCTTCCCCCGGGAAGGGGAACGGCTCTGGAGAATTTATATCCCCGTCGCTTGACCGGGAAAAAGCATAACCGGGAGAAATCCGTCAAGGGTGCCTCTGGCACCGCCTGCGGCGGCGCTGCCCTTGACTGATTTTCCCGGCTATGCTACGGAATAACTGGCGACGGGGAATAATTTATATCTCCAGAGCTTCGGGGCGCGGGGCAGAGCCCCGCAATCCTCGGGCCATGCTGACCCGAAGTTTGGGCTTACTTTTCCTGTTCGGTTTTCTTCTCCGGCTTTTCATGTTCCTTCTGCTGACCCTTCCAGTCGTCCAGCAGCTTGATGATCTGGTCCTTCATTTCCCTCGGCGTAGTTTCCTTGCCGAAATACTTGCTCAGTTCCGCACCTGTCAAAATCACTTTGTCTACCTCCTTTTTGTCCTCCATCATAATGCCGTCGATCACATCCCCGTTGAGCAGCTTCTTTTCGTCCAACTCACGCATACGCTTTGCCTGCGCCTGTGAAGGCGAGGACTGCTGGCTGTCAATGGCGACGGCGATATAGTTCTGGTTCTTCTTGCCGATATAGGAAAGCTCCACCGCCGTAGTAAAACCCAGCTTTTTTTCATCCATCAGCTTCATCAGGTCTGGAACCAGCTCATTGAGACGGATATACCGCTGCACCTGCTTGACCGCCATCTTATTGCGCTCGGCCACGATCTCGTTGGAGCGTTTGCCAGCGTCCTTCGGGTCAATCTGGCCCGAAGTGCGGGAGCCCTGGTGCTTGATGGCCTCAAGCTGCATTTTCAAGGCTTTGGCCCGCTCACTGGGGAGGATTTCTTCACGCTGGTTGAGATTGTCCTCGACCATCTGCGTGATGGCTTCATCGTCTGTCAGGTTTCGGACGATACAGGGCATATCCGCATATCCGGCAAGCTCACTGGCTTTCTGGCGGCGGTGGCCGGACACGATCTCATAGCCGCCATCCTCACGGGGACGGACGATAGCGGGCTGGGTCACGCCCTTGTCCTTGACGCTGGACACCATAGCCCGCATTTCTTCATCATCCCGGACTTCAAAGGGATGGTTCTTGAAGGCGTGGAGCTCGTTCAGCTTGATATAGACGATCTGCTCCTTGCCCCGGCGTGGTGCATCCTTCGGCTTTTCGGGTCCTTTCGGAGCGGGAGCGGCCTGTATCGTTGGAGCCGTTTTTTTCTCCGGTTCCTTTTTGACCGCCTTTTCCGGTTTCTGTGCGGGAGCTTTGGACTTCGGGGCTGCGTCCTTGTCCTTATCTGCTTTCGGGGGACGGCCCCGGCGCTTCGGCTGTTCCGGCTCTTTGGGTTTTTCCTCTGCTTTTTTCGGAGCCTCCGGCTGCTTTTCCGGTTTTTCCGTTTTTGCCGGGGCAGGCTTTTCCCCGCTGGGAGCTGCCGCCCGTTCCTCGACCTTCTTTTCCTTCATAATTTCAGCGAAGTTATAGACGGAAACCTGCGGGTTCTTTACCTCCGGTTCCGTCTTTTTTTCCGGCTCCGGGGAAACGGAAACCTTCTCCGGCTCTTTTGGGGGAGCGGGAGGCGTTTCCTTGCCCGGCCCGCTATCCGTTACCGGCTGTTCCGGCGTTTTTGTGGTTTTATCATCTGCCATAAGCATTTACCTCCTGTTTTTTGGCATGAAAAAAGGGGCTCAACTTTTCAGTCAAGCCCCCGTGGGAAGTTCCTCCTTTCTCCGCCATGATACAAAAATACCGCCCGTAGTCTCGTTTGGGCGGTACTTTGTGTAAGATTGGCAGTCCATTATTAAGTTTTTTATTATGTTCCCTTTGTACACCGTTGCAATAGAGAAAGAATGACCAGATTGATTTTGCAAGGCCCTTCACACCCGAATCACTCAGCTGGAAGGCTCTTTTTAGATATGTCTTCATCATGCCAACCTCCACTGATTCGCCTTGCAGTATACATCCTGAAAATCCTTATAACGTCCATTGCAGGCCATCAGTTCATTGTGGGTTCCCTGTTCCACAACTTTTCCATTCTGGACAAACAGGATCTGGTCTACATTCTGAATAGAGGACAGCCTGTGTGCAATCATGATAACTGTTTTGCCCCTCATCAGTTTTTGGAAAGCCTGCTGCAACTCGTATTCATTTTCCGGATCTGCAGCTGCAGAAGCCTCATCCATAATGACGATATTCGCATTCTTTAGAATAGCCCTTGCAATGGCGATCCTTTGCACCTCACCACCGGAAAGGTATACGCCCTTTGCCCCTATGACGGTCATCTCCCGCTGGGGGAATTTGTCAAGGATGGATGTGCAGTTCGCTGCGTCAAGTGCATCCATAATCTGCTGCCGTGTTGCCTGAGGATTTCCGATTCGGACATTTTCGTAAATTGAGGTCTTTAGTAATTGACTGCGCTGGAAAACAAATGCGATGTTCTGAATGAGAGCTTTTTCAGAATAACTCTGAATGTTCTTTCCACCAATCAGAATTTCGCCGCCATCGACAGGATAAAAACCTGAAATCAGCTTTGCAATGGTAGATTTTCCTCCCCCGGAAGACCCGATGAGCGCATAAGTTTTATTCTGATGAAGCGTCAGGCTGAAATCCTTCAGCACGAAGTTGTCATCATACTTAAAGTCAACATGACGAAATTCAATATTGAAATCTTGGAAGGTCTCTTCGTTTCCATGTGGAAGCTTTGCCTGATCCATAGAAGTAGTCAGCTCATCAAGCTGATTCAGCGTATTTTGTGCGCCAAAGTTATCCTGCCCCGTAAACATGATCGATGTGAAAGAAGTAAATACAGCTCCGGAGAACACAGCAAAGAAAACAATCTTTGCCAGGGTTAGCATAGCAGGTTCTCCATAGCTGATGAATACAACTGCGGCTGGTACAGCAAAAGCATAAAACACGTTGAACAGAACCTGGAATCCGACGTAGGGATTCTTACAGCTGAGGCTATACTGATAGACGTACTGTTTGTACTCTTTGATCGAGTTAATCAGAGTTTTGTAATACTGTACAGTTACACCGAAGATTTTTATGATCTGCATTCCTCTGACATATTCTACTGTTGCCGCACTCATTTTTTGAAGCGCCGCTGAATAGCCAGACAGAAATTCAGTACCACCGGACATTTTACGGTACTGAAGAACACCAATCACAGTTGTAAGGATCAGGAGAATACCAAGGCGATAGTCTATTGCAAACATCAGCACAAACATTAACACCGGCGTCATAACAGCAGTGACGTTGTCCGGAATCAAATGGGCCACTGTTTTGTGTGTTTCTGCTGCGTTATCATCAATAATTTTTCGAATCTCTCCAGAGCTGTTATGGTCAAAAAAGGAAGAAGAGGCATCCAATAATTTATGAAGCCCATTTTTCCTTAAGTTTGTTTCAAGCCGGAAGCCTAAGTAGTGGGAACACGTTGCCGATGCAATGTTGAGAATGCCTCGTAAAATCATAAGTATGACTACAATAATTGCGTCATACATAGCCTTCTCATATACGGGAATAACCAGAATAGACACAATGGACTGCCACAGAAACCAATATGCTCCCATATATGAGCAGACGGCAGCGGCAGATAGTGCCATGGAGAAATATGCCAAAATTCTTTTATCTGGGACATAATGAAATAGTTTTTTATATAAACTGCGCATTGACTTCAAATATACACCTCTTTTTGATTAAAAACGGTTTGACATACATCAACTCTTTCATTATAATTAGTTGTAGCTAACTGTAAAGGGAAAAACAGATATAAAGTCTAAACAAGGTATTAATAAATCTAAACGAGGTATCTTTGGGAGGAGCCAATGATAGAAGTTAAACGAGATGATTTCTTTGTTGAATCGATAAAGAATCCAATAGAGCACGGAACATATTATAAGATCAACCCAAAATATGGAACCGGATTTCAATGGACGAGTGAGGTTCACCACGATTTCATCATTACAGCGACAGATATAAGATTTAACCAGGAAACTATTGTCGGAGAACATATTGGGTCTGGTTATGTACTTGCTCTCTATATTAGTGGCGCAGGAGATGAATTCTATCCGTATCAAAATATTTCTCCGAATACATTGCGCTGCTATGAACCATCTGAAAAGTATAAAGCTATTTATCATCCTCAGATTCCATTAAGATGTATTACCGTGCAGGTTGACCAGGAATTTATTGATCAGTATCTCCAGGAAATTTCCGGTGATCTTGAAGTGAACTTTTCTGATTTTTTCAAAGAAAAAGGGAAATTCTATTTACCAAATGTTAATCATGCTATGCAAAGCCTATATGAGTATCTGCTTTCCATGAAAGCGTCCAGAATTACAGTAGAAGCAAAAATATATGAAATCATCTCTTATCTTGCTTCATATTTGAAAGAAAACAGACTAAATGAAGAGAATGGCCAGCCCATTAACAAAACAGATTTGCAGGCATTAGCTGAACTAACGCATTACATGGACGAACATTACAGTTTTAATATTACGTTGCAGACGCTTTCCACCATTGCATGTATGAGTGAAAGCAAAATGAAAAAGCTATTTAAGTCAGTTTATAATATGTCCATTACTGAATACATTCAGAGGAAAAGGATCTCTGTAGCCGAGCATATGCTTATTCAGACCGACCTCACCATTGCGGAAATTTCAAGAATTGTTGGATACTCCAACCCCAGTAGATTGATTGAAATATTCAAAAGGTATTATGGATTTACTCCCTCAAAATACAGAAAATAAAAGTGTTATACTAATTTGGATAAACCTAACCCTCTAAAAATCAACCAAATCAATCGTTATGAGGTGACGCATACAAGCGTCACCTCATTGCCCTTATCTCTTCTTTATTTTTTTCCGCATTGTGCCTATCGGAAAGGATTCAAAGTGCCGCTAAATTTTCCCGTGCAGGCATCTGTCCCGCCGCTCTCTGGCGTATTCCAGCAGTGCATTGCACGCCGGACAAAGCGCCTCGCCCCTTGTCCCATGCACGCCCCAACAATACCGGCGCACCATGAGGGTAACGGTTTCGATCTCCTTTTCCTTGTTCAAGTTCTGAAGTCCTTTCTGTTTTATATGCAGTTAGTCGCCTCTAACCGCCTACCAGAAGAAAAGGCAGGCCACCTGTATGCAGTCTGCCTTTTGCCTGATGCGAAAGCCCGCAGACGCGCGGGGCTTACAGCACCAGCGAGGGCGCGGTGTAGGCCCGTGCCTTCAGCTCGC
>OHLM01000341.1_pt1 | contig 16980 bp, 5 predicted proteins | sample 1569101 | NCBI WGS metagenome assembly OHLM01 (sample SAMEA3879558, study PRJEB24766) | human gut metagenome | biome: human-associated habitat; feature: feces | place: USA | collected 1985/1987
AACAGGCAAATGTCAAGAGGGCATTAACTGAGGTAGCACACTTCCTTGCAGTAGCAGCAGCTATTGGATTGATAGAATGGAGTGATGATAGGGACAGACCTTGGTTAGTTAAGATGATTGAGTATCAGTTGAGAAGGTTATACACTGAATTAGGTGCTCTTACTCCTACTCCAGAGATGGTTGGTGAAGGATTGAGGATATTAAAGTCTCCTGCTGCTGGTGTAAATACAGTAGAAAAGACTCTTAATCTAATCAATCTTATGAACCCAATGAACTATGAAACATTCAATGGAGAGGATGCAATACTTAAGTCTGGACCTTATAAAGATAAGTCTAAAGCTCAACAGAGCTTACTTAAATCTCCTCTTGCTCCTATGTATAATACAGTTCTAAGAGGTACCTTTATTGAAGACCAAATACCGTTCTTTAAGCAATAGGCTTAAAAGAAGAAAGGGGAGGTAGAATAATCTACTTCCCCTTTTTATTTACTCCCTAATAAAAAATTTCAGCCTAATGATTAAGAGTTACATCTTAATGCTTGCTCTCTTTCTTCTTGGGATACTTCATTCCACTTTTCTTCACTCCACTTCTCTTTCATACTATCTGAAAGACTACTATAATCAAGTTCTCTTCTCTTACTTCCTAAAGGTTCAACTCTATATTCAGCATTACTATATCTTCTATTATTAATGTCATGATATAATGCTGTCAGAGATGGACTGTAGTAGTTCCAGAATCTAACTTTATATATTAATGATTTGAAGAAATCAATGATATGATTAAGTAATGACTTATCATTTGAATGTTTACTCCTGTATTCATCCAGAGCCTTTTGAGATTCTACATCATCACCAAACATATATTCAGCAGCAAGTTCCATACTATCCTTGATTCTTGTTACAACAGAAGGACTATTCACATTACTTGCCATGACAAATCTTCTGAATCCTTCTGCCATATTTTCCTCAAGGTCTCTTTCACTAATATCACCATACAAGGCTTTAGCTTCTTCAAATAGTCTTGCTCTATTCTCCTCAGAAGTCATTAGCTGGAATACAACATGAAATGCTTCATGGTATGTAGTACCTTCTGCTGCAATATCAGAAAGAGTTACTACTCCTTCTTTAAATTGACCCCATGCTATAGCTCCCTTACCAGCAACTTCAATAAGACCATTACTTATTTGGATTCTTCCATCCTCACTCAATTGAGGTAGAACCTTATTAAGCCAAGATAGTTCTTTCTCTTTATTCCATACAGGTCTATCAAGTTTATCTACTTGCCTTAATTCAAATTCTACATCAAACTCTTCATCAGTCTGATTAATAGCTTGCTCTTTAGCTACTGTAGCCTGAGCACCACTTGCATCTGACTGGTTAATAGTAGCAGGAATAATAGGCTTCTCAATCTTAACTGGTTCAGCAGAAGGAGTATAAAGTATAGTACTTTCCTGAGACATATCAACAACTCTCTGAGGATTACCTTCCAGTATCTTCTTTATGTTGTTCTTAGCCTCAGTCTCACTATATGACAGTACAGCATTCTTTACTAAAGCAATAGTATTACCATTAGGAAATACTGCATAGAAATCATTAGATGCAACATGTGCAGGTTGATTTCCAAACCCTTTAGTAATATTAGGAACTTTAGTCATATATACCTCAACTCCATTCACCTTTCCAATAGGGCTTAGATAACCTGTATGTAACTTTCCATCTCTCAAGAAGTAACCTACTTTACTATCTGACATACTATAGTCTGGCAGAACATTGTTTATAGGTTCTCTTGTTTCAAATGTACTGTTGAATATAGGTAAGCTACTATTAGTATTACTCACTTCTGGAGTGGCTACACTACCAACTAAAGGAACATTCACAGATGAATCATAGTTAAGAAGAATACCCTTCTCCTTAGTTACTCTACTAACATTCTCCTTGTTGTACTCAAGTACAAAAGGTAATATAGCTAAAGTAGTGATAGGAGTATGATATTGAGACTCAAATAAGTTCTTATAAGCACTTAATTGTTTAGTATAATACTGCTCCTGACTCATTGTTTGGGTATTAGATTTATTCTTGAAGTAATTAACCTTTCTACCATTCCTATCAACAAAGTCATAGAAGCTATATCTACTTGTCTTAACATCATATATCTTGAAGTTTCCATTAGCATCTACAGAGAGAATATCAACCTCACCAGCTACTCTATTTCCATTCTCATACTTATTGAAGAGTACTATATTATTAGTAAGGAATGTTTCACCCCTTGCTTCAATATTACTCTTAATCTCAGTAAGAGAAGTAGCCAAGTCATTGAATGCCTGTTCAGACATATTGCTTGGTTTAACTGGCATCTCACTTGATGTGAAGAAGTTCCTGATTACACTATCTACAGAAGTACCTGCATCTAATGCTCTTTGTGAATTAGTTCCAGACATCTTATCTCTTACTATATTCACAATAGTATCCCTGCTTCTTGCATCTATCTTACCCTCAAAGGCTGTAAGGTCCACACCATAATGGCTACTTAAGTTCTTAAGATAGTTATTGAATTGTGTTACATTATCTGCATTCTTTGGGAGATTAACTCTTAAATCCTGTAGAGCTTTAGTCTGTTTAGGAGACTCAATCCAATTACTTCCTAATACTGAATGCACCCTCTTATATTCATGATATTCACCATCATCCTCAAGGATATAATAGAACTCACCATCAGTTCTTGTCTTATCAACCTTAGCTTGATTCTCTGCAATCTGGTCTATAACTTTCTTAGAGTCAGCTACAGTCTTCTTTCTATCAGCTAATTTCTGTTTGAATTTATCTGATGCAGCACCAGTTACATACTGACCTGTATTTCTGTTCAGAACCTTACCATTAGGAAGAAGGGTGATACCCCCCATCATCATAGAACCATTCTGAGCATCCCCATAGTTTTCTTGTATATAAGCCAAGTCAAAGAAAAATTGCTGCATGGAAGTATTATACATTCTTGTTATATCTTGACCTTGGTCATTTCTGATAGTATTGGTTTTCAAATCCACATATATATCTATACTTCCAAAAAGTTCATTATATGGTAATGTTACTTTTGTTCCGGAGATAGCACCTTCTGTACCTCCTACAGGAGTTTGTATCTTTCTACCTTCCTCAGCCTTAACTGATGCAGGGTTTAGAGCTTGCTGTAAGTTGCCTTGTATATCAAAATAATCTGTTGTAAACCAGTTACTTTTTACACTGGCATCTATTATATTGGATGTCATTACTCCAGAAGAGAGTAACATGTTATTGTAGCCTCCCTTATTAAGCATACCTAAATTCACCTGTAATGGAAGATTGAATGCCATTAAAATGTTTTGTATTTCACTGGCTACTTCCTGTGAATCTCTTGTATCAGGTTGAGTTTTAACACCATCTCCACCTAATTCATAGAGAACATTAGGGTCCCATCTTTCAGTTAAGAATACAGTTCTTGCATCTTCTCTTCTGACTCTCTTACCATCTACTTCATCATAGATTTCATTCTTATTGGCATCTCTTTGAACCTTAGTAAACCTGATACCATTACCATTCTTACCTTGTATATAGTCAATATGAACATCACCAATATATAGACTTCTTGCCAAGTCTTTTACTGCATTATTAACATCTTCCTCTGTGAAAGCATTAGCTAAAGCATCAATACTCTTCTTTATATTCTTGTATAAAGGAGTTGAGTTAATAGTAACATCTTCTGGATTATATTCACTTTCATTGAAGTGCTTAACCCTTACAGCAGCAGGACTATATTTACCAGCAGCATTAGGAATGAGGATATACATCCTACCTTCCTTTTGGCTCATATCCATTGGCTTGGTAATTAAATCATCACTGATTCTACCATTAGTAGATAGGATACCATTCTTTACAATACCAAAGATAGAACTTGCACTTACATTAGGTATTTCTCCCATATTTCTTTCTTCTGTACCATAAGGTATTCTACCAACCATTATCTGAGATACTCTTGTAGTAGGAGTAGCTATAAACTTCTTATCCTTTCCAGTCTGATTGAACTCTTCTTTTATTCTTTCAATAAGCCCTGATAAACCTTCATATCTATCTACTACATACTGACTTTCATCTAATGAACCAACTATTTGGTTATTCCTCTTATCTACAATAAAAATTGTATGGTCATTAAATTCAGGGTCAATCATGAAGCCAAGTTCATCACCTGCCTTTAGATTACCTTCATTTACATAACTGAAAGCTCTATTATCTCTAAGATAATTATAAAGTTCATCAAAGTTTAAGTTCTCTTTCTCAGCAACTACCACATTGAAAGGTCTGAAATCTCCATCCTTACTTGCATTGATGTGTAATTCAGGAATAGTAGGTCTATAATATTGTCTCTTACCTTTCTGAGTGTTGTCCAAAGATTGAGGAGTAGGAGCATTTTCATTGGCTTTCTTATTTTCCTCAGCTACCATTTGAGGGGTAATATTACCTACAGGAGGTTCATAAGTATCTACTGGTCCAGCATTAACTGGTGGAACTGTGGGTGTACCACTATCTCCAGTTGTATCTTTTGCTGTAGTACCTCTTGTACCATCTGTTTTCTCAACTGGCTTTAGGTATTCAACAGGAAATCTTGCTTTAAATCTCTGGTCATTATTAACCTCACTCATTGCAGATAGAAGTCCATATTGAGCCTCAGCAAAATTCATCATATTCAAATCATCTGGTAGATTTTCATCATACAGACTTTCTGGATTATTAATGAACACTGAGTTAGGATTAGCCATTTCCTCAAGATTATTAGCATTTTCATGTTGAGTTCTAAGCAGTTCTTGTGCATTAGCTTTAGCCTCAGGAGAGATAGGTTGTCTATCTATTGCCCTACTTACCTCACTATTATACATTTGAACTTCCTTATAGTCCTTAGCCATCTTATTACCTTCATTCTCAAGTTCATCAAGAATCTGTTGTCTTTTAGATGAATCAGGCTCATTATTCAATGCTTCTCTGAACTCATTAAGGTTAGTAGCAGCTAATGCTGCATCCTTAGTCTTAGCTATCTCTTGTCTTTCATTTTCTCTTATAATATTCTCTCTTTGTCTCTCTTGTTTTTGTGCAAGAGCTTGAGGATTTCTAAGATAAGTATCATACTTGTCAATGAAATCAAGTCTTCTTTCAGCTATCTTATGAAGGTCATTAACCTCATCAATTATATCCTGTTTATTAGGGTCAGTCTGTAATGTCTTATCTAATAAAGAGATATAAGATTGAGCTTCCTTTGAATCAGCAAGTTCATTAATTAGTCTTACAGGAGAAAAGTTTAAGAAGTCTGATAACCTATTAATCTTATTTTCATCACTGTCACTAATAAACTCCCTATCCATAGAAGCATCTAATACTCCTTGAAGTCTATCCTTTATATCCTCATGTACTGACTTAAACCTATTTTCAAGGTTATCAATATTTGAGAAGTAATAGGTCATTTCTTCAAGACCATCCTCATCAAAGTAATCTCCAATCTTAACTTGTAAGTCTTGACTAATCTTTCTGTAATTATCTACAGCTTCCTTAGTTTCCTGAGTTTGCTTTTGAATCTGTTCAATTACTTCTGCATCAGTCATATTATCATATACTGATGTACCAGTTTCCTGATTAGTAGTAAGTTGTCTTATTTGTTCAACATCTTCTTCTCTTACATTACCAGCTTCCTCAATTATATCATATAGGTCATTGATTCTTCCTGCCTTATCAAACATGATAACATCACTAATAAGCTGGTTATGTTCAGCATTCTTAAACTCAAAGTTATCATTGTTATCAGCAGCTTCATCCATTTGTCTCTGGTAGGCATTATGTCTGATAGCTGACTGATAGTAGTTAAGGAACTCAGGTGATTGTACTCTATTATTAAGTTGAGCTACAATAGCATCATCTTGTTCACTTCTCTCTCTTATCTCTTGAATATCTTCCTTAATACCACCTTGCAGATATACTGGGGATTGGAAACCACCTTCACTATTCCTTGCACTTCTAAAGCCCGGAATACCAACTAAACCAGTTAAACCACCAATGAAACCCTCTTCCCATCCTTCAACAGTACCATAGGTTTGCTGAATAGCTTTTGCAGTAGCTTGTAACCAGTCAATAGTTTCACTCTCTGCATCTGGGTCTATCTTGGCTCCATAGAAATCATTAAGTTCAGAAGCATATTTATATCCTGCAACTTTACCTGCAACAGCCTGTCCCATTTCTTCATAAGGACCTTCTGCAACACCTTTACTTGCAATCTTCAAAGCATTTCTAAGTACAGAAGGTTTAGCTGCACTATAACTTACAGTACCATCCTCTGCAACTGTCCTTAGTATCTGACTACCTTTCTTAGCTGTATTATATCCACCTGCATAGAACTTACCAAACTGCCAAGCATCTGATACAGTAAGTAATGGAATATTCAGAGCAAAGTCTATATTACCCATCTTAGCCCTATCTTCTGATAGTTTCTGTAGCCCACCTTTGTAATCAAACTTAGCATCTACTCTTGCCTGTAACATAGCTTGTCCTTCTGGAGTGAGAACTTGCTCAAAAGACTTTCCATCAGGAGAAATCTGATACTGTGCAAATTGAGGGAACTCTCTAAGCATAGACTCTTGTTCCTGTGCTGCTACTTTAGCTTGTGCATCATCAAGTTGTTGCTTATGAAGCTCAAACCAGTCTTTACTATTCTGTATAGCCTCAATTCTTGCTTCACCTAATGCACCTGAGAAAGCACCTGTTAGTTTAAGAGTAGGCTCAGCCATCTTAAGTTTCTTAGCATCTCTTGCCAATTCATCAGTAAGCCTTACACTATCAAGGAATAAATCTCCTTCTCTGTAAGCCTGTAAAGCTGCATTAGGATTAAGAGCTTCACCTGAGGCTGTAACTGCACCTTTAAATGCCTGTCTTGCTTTATTAAGACCAAGTAATCTTGAGGTTGCACCAGCACTAATCTTACCAGAGTAGGCAGCACCAACAGCAAAACCTAAGTTCTTAAGGAACTTATCTCCAATGAAGTTAGCTGAGAATATGTTCTCATACCAAGGGTCATTCTTCTCTGCATCAGTATAGTAATTAGGCAGAACTGATTCTGACCATTCATTTACTTGCTGCATTGCATTTGAGAAAGGATTATCCCAGAACCCTGAGAATGTTCCTGTAGCTGCTGCATTACCTAAACCTACTATAGTACCAATTATACCATCAGCAAAGGTAGTACCTGCAAGAACAGCACCCTTAGCTAAACCAGCTCCTATTTGGGCATACCAAGGTTGCATCTCACCTCTTGTATTAGCTAAGTTATCAAGTTGGGTCATAGATGTGATGTCTTCATCATACATACTATCATTTACTCCAACAAAACCTACCTCTTGAGGTACAGCCCTTTCTAATGCCCTATTAGAGACTTGCTTATATTCCTCTATATTATTAATAAGAGGAACATCCCTAAGAAGTCCTTCCTGCTTTAGTGCATCTATACTTTTAATTCCCTTTAACCCACCTACTCCTTGTGTAGATGGGTCTTGGATTTGTTGATTATTTGCCATATTCTTCTACTCTAATTTAGAATCTGTATTACTTTGTCTCTTAGCAAGTGTATTGAACTTACCATAGATATAATTCATCATAGTTTCAATGTACTTCTGAGCTTCTACATCATAGCCATTCTCAAGAAGTACATTAATATTCTTCATATATCCTGCCACACTTCTATCTGCATCATCTATTAGCTCAGGGTCAATAACTGCTGATTTAGTTTTACCATCTTTGGTAGCATTGATTATAAGTCCTACCTCTGGGTCATAACTTATATCATTGTCACCAGTGAAGTAATCTGAGATATTCTTTAACTTAATAGGGTCTCCCTTCCTATTATCATCAAGTTCATAAAGACCAGTTGATTCTGTAGCTGCTCCTAAGGTTCTTGCATTCTCCTTAATAACCTGTGATATTAAATCACTCTGAGTTATATCAGGTTTATATATAAAGTTCCTTACAGCACTACTCCTAATATCAGCTTGTAACTTCTGTTCAAGTTGGTCCATACTACCATCTTTCATATCATACTTCTTGATTATCTGTTGAAGTCTTTCTGCATTAGGTTTAACCTTATAAGGAACACCACCTCCAACTACAATACCATATTGAGTTGCATGACCTTGAGTATATCTCTCTTCCTCTTTATTAACCAACTCTGGATTAGCTCTTAGTTGTTGTATGAACTTAAGTTCATCATTAAGTTCAGTAGTCTTCTTGTCCCCATCTACTTTAGTCTTAGGTACTGCCCTAAAAACTTTAGATTGAGTTCCTTCTGTCTTACCTTTCTTAATTGCAGCTAACCTTTCCTGCATTGCATAGTCATAAGCCTTATTAGATAGTTGTTGATATTGAGTTTCACCAACTGCATTCCACAAGCCTTGTCTTGCATAATCATAAGCCCTGTTAAGGATATTCTCATCATTCCAATTCTTGATGCCAGAACTTCCTACTGCATCTTCTACAATACCTTGAAGTATAGGAGAAGCCTCAGGATTATTCTGTACAGCCTGCATAATTTCCTCAGGTCTGAATCCTTTCTGCATGATAGTTTCATAGTATTGATTACCTAAGATTGTTCTCCACTTTCTTGGGTTCTCTCTTACTTCCTTAGCCAAATTCTGTGCAGCAGTACCCACTTGTTTGGATAATAGTGCTCCAGAATAGGATTGTGGTGATAGAGCTGGGTTAGATATAAGTTCATCTAAGGAAAGTGTAGAAGCAGGTCTATCAAATAGTAGTGTACTATCCTGAGCCTGTAATTTCCTTTGTTCATCTACTAACTCTTGTCTTCTCTTATAAGCCTGTTCTATGGGAACAATCTCAGAAGAGTATCTTCTCTTCATATCAATTAATCCCTGCCTACTTGCAGGAGTAAGCCCTTGTTTAGCTAATGACTCAGCTTGTTTAGCCAAGTCATTAGAATATTGTTTATACATTGCATAAGCCTGTGGGTCTGTCTGTTCATTAGCCATCTTATCAAAGACATCTGCTTTAGTTCCTAATTCACCCATACCCTCTTGAATAGTATTGTATTCTTGAGTGTATGCTTGAAGTGGTTGAAGCATTTCCTGATAAGAGAATGGTCTGAACTTAGCACCACTTACAAAACTGAAATTAGCCATAAGTCAATCCTTTCTTCTTTTTAGTTCTTACTTTACCACCTTTAGCTTTCTTAGTTCCTCCAGTGTATTCTCCTTTGGTATTCATCTTAAGAACACCTGATTTAGCCAATGTATCAAGCCAATTAGCTTGCTCATTTTCCCATCCCATATCACCTAAACCTTGTAAGAAGTTAGTTATATTAGCACTCCTTCTTGCACTATCTTGGTCTTTAATAGCTTGTCTCATTTGAGCAGCAGTAGTAGCCTGTCCTAATCTTGCTCTCTTAGCTGCATTTCTTGATTCTGCATTAAACATTGAAGCCTTAAGTCCGGTCTCAGTATTAAACATATTAGTACCTCTATTGAATGCCTCAACTCTTTCTCTCAACTGTTGGTTATATTCTTCTGCTTGTCTTGCTAAATTACCCATGTTCTGACCATAATTATAATCAGCAGCAAGTATTCCAGCCTGTGCATTAAGCCTGTTACCACCTGAGGTATTCATCAATCCTCTCCTTGTAGCAGCAGCCTGTTGATTCATCTTGTTGATATAGAAGTCCCTGTCTAAAGGTCTATAAGATAGATAGTTTCCAATAGGAGCATATCCTGCTGCCTCAGCACCTAAATCTACTCCACCTATCATATCAGCACTACCATAGTCTGGTTTACTGAATAAATCTGATAGACTTGCTAAACCAGAACCTATAATTGGTGCATACCTTGTCCAAGTCTGCCTCTTATCATTATTACCTTCTGGAGCTGTTTCACCAGTTTCTCCTGATTGAGCCATAAGAGCTTCAAGTTCCTCAGCACTCATTGGGTCTTCCAAAGCTGAGCCATAAGGATTTGTATCACCACCATAAGCAAACATACTTGGGTATTCATTTCCTTCCCTATGGGCTTCCTTTCTTTCCCTTGCTTCCTCTTGGGCAGCAGCTATTCTTTCCATAGCAGCTTGTAATCCCTTAGTACTTAGAGGGTCATTAGGTCTTTCCTCACTTTCCCTTTGTGCAGATTTAGCAGCCTTAGCAAAGGTCTTACCTCTTAACTTGTATTCCTTTCTTATATCATCAGGTATCTCCATTCTATCAGAGAATACATAATCATCATAAACTACCTCACCTTGCTCAACTAAGTTAGGAGCACCTTCTGGGTCAACTCCTATTTGGATTCCTTGATATGGATTTTCTTCATGAGAACCCCCTTCATCAATAAATGTAACTCCATTAGTAAAGTCTCCACCTTGTGTATTCAACCATCCTCCAAAAGCATTCCAATTCCTTGCATTCTGTGCAAAAGTAGCTCTCTTTCTTGTAGTAGGATTAGAACTGTTCTTTCCCTTCCTAATACATGCTTCTGTTACTTTACCTCCACAGTATTCAGTAAACTTACCTCTGTTTTTCTTCTTGATATGAATACCACCACCATCCTTAGCTATATTAGCTGCTTGAACAGTTTGTTCAGATTCTTGTGGGAACATTCCCTGTATTCCTTGTGTAAAGGATTGATTGAAATTGTTACCTACCACACTGTCAAACAGACTTCCACCAAAAGCCTTTAGTGAAGGATATTTAGCAAGAACCTTTCTTCTTACACTTTCTTTACCATGCAATCCAGCTAATCTGAGTGCATCTCTTGCATCAGCTTTAGTTGGTATTGGGTAACTTCTGTGAGGTCCTGCAAAGTCTCCAGAAGGAACAGATGGATAAGGCTTTTTCTTAGAACCATAGTTTTTCTCTCTGGATAAGCCACCACCTTCTGCAAAAGCATTATATGTATTCATCTCTGGTAATGCTTGGAATGAATTAGGAAGAGAGGTCAATCTTTGTTTAGAAAGCATATTCATCTCTTGATTATTTAAGTACTTGTTACCAAATTCATAGCCTATTGCACCACTACCAAATTCAAGTGGACCACCATAAGCAGAGAAGTTTGCTAACATATTAAAGTCATTTTGTGTATCTATGTTATCAGCCCTTGTCTCAAAGGAAGTTAGTGCTCTTTCATTAGCTTCTTTAGCTTCTTTATTAAGTCTCTTGGCTTTTCTCTTGGCTTTCTTATTACCACCAATCCATCCACCAATAGCACTACCAAGACCTACTACACCTCCTACAATAGCTCCAATAGGACCACCTACAGATGCTCCAGCAGCAGCTCCTTGACCAGCAGCTCCAATAGTATTAGTAACCCTCTGACCAGTACTTCCACCTCTAACATCTTTCCATGAATAGTCATCTTTCACTTTATTCCATGAACCCCATTCACTCATCAAATCATCATTAGATGAAGCACCCACTACCATATTCTTTTGAGCTTTATTCTGAGCTTCAATTCCACTGGTATCTGCTATTTGTGCATTAGATATACCAGCCTGTGCTATACTACCAACAGCACCACCAATACTTCCTATAGAACTGCCAAGATTCTCCCCTTTAAAGGCATTTGAGAATTGTTCTGAGGATTGCTGTCCCCAACTTTGACCCCCAGTGTCAAATATATTAGGAGGCATCTTGCCTCTTCTCTTAATTTTTTTCTTAGCCATAGTATAATTAATTTTGTTGCAAATGTATATAAAGTTATTGAATAAACAAAGCCTTTAATTAAAAAAGAAAGAGTCCACAAACTAAAATGTTTATGGACTCCTATTAATTATGCAAAATAGTGAATAATAGCATCATGGAACTCTGTTCTATATGTATTAGGAGTGTTCATTCCTAACTTAATATAAGCCCAAGTGTTCCTTATTCTATCCCTGTTATTTACTATTGCTCTTGGTATATTAGCCCTCCATATCCTGAACTTCTTCTTTAATGGAGAAGGATGTCCAAGTAGATTAGTAAGAGGGGTAGTACCATGCTGATATTCATTCCATACATCAAGAGTATCAAAGGTTTTATTGCTTATCAGGTTATCACCATCCCAACTATCAGCTCTAAACTCTACTGTATTGAATATCTTATCATTTGGTTCCTCAGCATTAGCTACAAAGGTAATACTGAAAGGTTTGTATTCCCCAAAGAACATATTATAGTCTCCAGCAAACTGTTCCCACATCTTACCATTCTTGAAAGCATAGAAGTCACTACTTACATTAAACATAGCAGGAACTCCTTCATAGCTCATGAATGAAGTAAACTGGTTAATCAACTCTGAGTAACATAGGCAATGGTCTTTATAAGTAAAGTACACATCATTATTATTCTTATCATAGAATGACCTATAGTTATTATAACCAACAGGTTCCCAGTTCACATGAACATTGTGAGTACTAATCCACTGTCTGAAACCTAACTTATCAGATAGACTGGTTATCTCTCCATTAAATAGATACAGAGAATTAGTCTCATTATCTATAAAGTATAGTCCAGAAGGAGATTCTGCAATAGACCATTTATTAGCACATCCTATAGTATTACTTATATACCTCTTACCACTTACCTTCAATCCATTAGTAATCTCAATTGGCATACCATCAGAAGTAGGTATCTGTACCCTACTATTAAATAGAATGTTACTTAGTCCCATTCTTTGGAAAGCAAAGATTTCATTCCTGAAAGTATTCAGTGAAACTACTTCTCCTTTATCACCATCAAGGTCTAAGGTAGATGCCATAGTGATATTAGTCCAAGTATCAATAATACTTCCTAATTGTTTCTCCTTAGTCCATGTAATAGTATTAGGGAAATAATTAAGATTGAACTTACTATGATTGATTGCCCTATAATTAAAGAAGTTATTAGCTTGATTATATACAGGGTTCATCATATTAAAGTTAGTAGGAGTCATAGCTAAATTACTAATCTGACCTCTATTCTTATCATATCTACCTTCTATATTAACCCTTGTCTCACACATGAAGGATACTATTTCATTCACACTATTCTGGTCTTCAAGAGTTGAAGGATAAACCTTCATACAGTCATATCTCTGGAAGAAAGTATCTCCTTCTGTATAACTGATGATAAGATAGTTTACAGGAGTTCCATCAGCATTTAATAAGCTGTAGGGTTCACCTGCTGGCAACCATTGATTATTCTCAAAGGCTTCTTCTGTCTGACCACCAAACCTATTCTGAACATTGTCATTATATAACTCAGCAAGGAATAAGTAACTATAGTTATTGTCATAGAAGTTACTTGTGTAAGTACTAATAACATCCTGATACACATCATCCTTTATAGTAGAAGTAGTATCTGTAATTCTCTTAGCTGCTGGATTCCAAAAGAAGTGAGTATCACTTGAATTAGGAATTACAGGATTTACAGACCATACATCCTGATAATCAGTTTCTCTATTAGTAGGAAGTACTACTTGCTTACCATCTTTGGTCCAGTTAAATGCAAATACAGCATGTGGAGTTGATTTATACTTGATTCTTACAGCATCAGTTCCATTAGGAACCCTTGTAAGTTGAGCACCATCACTTCTCTTAACAAACTGTATAGGGAATGAACCACCAGTAAATAATTGGTGAGCATAAGTTGCAGCAGTATTTACACCAGTTACAACTATAGGATAACCATCTTTTCTATTCAGAGTTTCAGTTCTCTCACCATCTTGGAACCTTACAGTAACAGTATATGAATCATCTACTCTTGTAGCAGCTAATACCTTATCAACATTACCATAGTAGTTCAAATCTCCTAAACTTGAATTAGCAGGAGAAGGTATCCTAACTAATGATTGTTCATTAGAATTGAATATGCTTACACCTGTAATACCAGTATGATTATTATCATTCTCTATATAAGCAAGCCAAGGAGAACTCAAGAAGTAAGAGAAAGAAGAGAATTTCATATTTGAAATCTTTTTCTTATCAAGCATTGCAGTTCTTGTTCCCTCAGTAACAGGACCTTGGTTATTCAGAGAACCATTTCTATGCCAAGCATAAACCATAAAGGCTTCTGTATATCCGTGGTCATCATCTACTTTTTCCATATCAGTCATTTTATCAAACCAATATGCTCCAGAAACAAGATTCTTTAATCCATGATAAGAGTTATTCTCTACTCCAACAAACTCCTTATAGAAGCCCATCTTATTTGTATCATTAGCAGGTGTAGACACTTGAATATCTATGTCTGAGGCATTACCTGTCATAGGTACTATACCTACTATTCTCAACTTAAGACCTGATGAATCCAAGTTCTGAACTCCTTCATCAAACTCAATATCTGGTGAATGGAGTGTAAGAATAGACTGGTCAATAAAGAAGTATTCAGCATGATTAGCTGACCATGAGTTCAAGTCTGAACCTGATTGAGATACATAAGGACTTGATGGAACATTAGCCAGACATTGTATTTCTGAACCTCTTTCCCAGTTATTAGGAATAGGTCTGTTATGTCTAAATTCAGCCCATGCACCCTTATTAACTATATCAATAAGAAAAGTCTTCTCTTGAGGAGTTCCGGGGTTTACAGTAAGGTTAGTATTAGTATTCCTTATTACTGCTGCCTTAGAATTAGCATAGTCTGCCCAACTGGAAGTAAGACCAGTCCAGTTATTTTGATTATGGTCAATATCAAATGCAAGATTAGGTCTTGAGAACCATGAAGCCTGTGCAAATGGAGAGTTACTGAATCTATCACCTACATTATATACAGTAGGACACAAGATACCTTGAGCTACTACTTCTCTATCTGTAAGTGAAGGATATACTACTACACCTCTTACTCTTGTAAATCCTTGACTAACTGCTGCTTGAATTACATCAGATTGTAATGAATACTGAGCTTGCACAAGTGATAGACTATTATTAAGAGAAGGAGCAACTCCTGTATTATATCCTCCTTCATCATCAGGACCATTATAAACATCATTAACCCACACTGGTTCTGACCATTTACCACTCTTATGTTGGAACTGAATACCAAATCTATACCACTCTAAATACTTGAAACTCTTAATCTTTGAACCAAGATACAAGCTATTCTTATATGGATAGAAACCAGATGTCTGTACAAAATTACCTACATACTTGGAAGTGAAACTTATATTCCCCCCTTTTACTTTATTTATAATATCAGTACCTACTAACTTTCTCTGTATATTAGCATTACCTAAGAATAGAGTATTATCCTTCTGAGCCATAGTTCCAAATACTACATCCTCACCTCCTACATATAATAACTCAGTAGGGTCTACACTGGTTCCAGTAGTACCATTATCTACATAAGTAAGAGTAGTTGTAGCTCTTGTAACAGGGTTAATAGGAATATCTACTACATTAAGTACATTAGGAGTAGCATTTATACTTGCCCTATGAATAGAATAAACTCTCACATAATCAAATCTTGTGTCTGCATTCTCTATGGTAATAGTAAAGCTATTACTTACTTTCTCTTCTGGAGAGGCTCCTCTACTTGCAAAGGATATATACTCAAGAGGAGAGGTATAAAAGATATTACTCTCCTGTCCATACTTATTATAATAAGTGAAAGCATATTGAATTACACCTGATGAAAATGAACCACTTGCAAGGTCATTCCTTGTAACTGTAACAGTTTCTTTAAGACCTAAGTCCTGCACAAAGTTGAATGAATTATTATCCCATTTAGCTTTTACATCATCTGTGGCTACAATATTAATAACTCTTGATTGATTCAATCCATCAATCCAATATACCTTCTGAATATTATCATTTTCATATACTCCTTAGGAGATGGATCAAATCTCTTATTATCATAATATGACAATATATCACCTATCCATTTATGGCCCTTTACAGCCCCCATAATAGCTGCATCAATACCAATACCCCCTATTTTTTTTTTCTTTATTGTAGAACAATACAATCCTGGCCAAAACTCTATTCCACTAAAAGCTTTATGAACTAAAAATGGAGAAAGCGAGCGGTACACATATTCTCAAGTCTGTAGATATTATCATTTGTACCTTTTGTAAAGAGGGTCACATAGTTATTAAGCACATTCTGTCCAAGTAATACTCCATCAATAATTACAGGGTCTCCAGAAGGAGATTGTAATGGTATCTCCTTATTACCTCTTTCATTAGTAACTGACAAGAGAGTATTATTATCTCTTGCAGTTATTCTAATGTTCTGAGCATCAAAGGCATACTCTGGATTGAACTTAGAGACTGATAAGTCTCTCTGCATCCCTTTGAAAAAATGTTGTTCTTTCTTTAGTGCCATATTAATGTACTCTTATATATTCCTTGTCTCCTAAGTTCTTGAATCCTCTTCTGAACTCAGTTACTCTTGGAATAAGTTGATTCCACATATTAGTGATAGCTTCCATTTCTGATACAGAAGGAATCACAAATTCATTATTACATTGACCTGCCTTGAAAGCATACTCTTGTTGAGTATTATTTAGTACAGCAGGACTTATCTTACCCATATCAAAAAGGATAGTGAACCATTCTTTCTTAATGTATAGTTCCAGTGCTTTAAGGAAGATAGAGTTATCTGGAATTAAAGGAAGACCTTCATCATCCAACATAATAGCCTTATAACTAATATCCACCTTTTCATGTTTGATTGAAGTAAATATCACTCTACCCTGTGTCTTGAAAGAAGGCTCTCCTCTCTCATACCAATCTCCTTCCTTATGGTCATGAGTAGGATAGGCATTGAAATTATCAGTCATTGCCCTAAGTGCTATTCCATTCTTATGTAATCTGACCTGATTAATAGAGATTAAATCACAGGGAAGTTCACCTCTGTACTCCTTAATATCTATAGTTTCTATCTTATCAATATAGACATTAGGAAGCCCCATTGCACTAATAAAGTCCAATGTATATTGAATAGCTGTCTCAAGATTGAGGTCAGTAAGTAGTGGGTG
>OHLM01000358.1_pt1 | contig 16382 bp, 19 predicted proteins | sample 1569101 | NCBI WGS metagenome assembly OHLM01 (sample SAMEA3879558, study PRJEB24766) | human gut metagenome | biome: human-associated habitat; feature: feces | place: USA | collected 1985/1987
CTTGCATTGCCCTGTGCTCTTGAAAAGTTATTGCCACACATTGCAACACATTGAAAAACTGCTCCATACAAAATAATACTTAAATATGCCCTTGCATGCGGTAAAACACTTTCACTTGCGCCCAAGACTGTAAGTATAGGATCCATAAATAAGTTCCCAAAAATCATAAACACCAATCCAAAAATAACAGTAATCATTAAGGAATTACCTTGATAAAATTTTGCATCTTCATCTTGCTTTGCACCCAAAGCAATTGAAAATCGAGTTGCACCACCAACTCCTGCCATTAAACTTAACGCCATTAATACAAGTGTTACTGGATATGATATCGTAATTCCTGCCAATCCAATCGAACCTAGATGTGGTGCATTTCCAATAAACATTCTATCAACAATATTATATATTGCATTAACAATCATTCCAATCATAGCTGGAACTGAAAGTTCTACTAATAGTGGCAAAATTTTGCCAGTTTCCATCTTCTCTTTATTCATACATAACTTCTCCCTTTAGGTACCTAACGAATATATCATAAACTTCTTGTCTTTATTTGTCAAGATACCTAATTTATCTCATTTTACGAAGTAAAAACTATCAATTGATAGTATGATGATAGAGTTGACTATAAGGTTTATGAAATATAGATAAAGATATATAGTTATCTTAGGCACAGTCACACATCATTTCATAAATAAAAGAGAGGATAAAAGTCAAATACATTTCGTATGCATATTTTCTCCTCAAAAACTTATGCATCTCCATTACCTCAAAATCATTAGACACATCTTTAAGTTTTTTTATTAAAAAACTGTGATTTCTCACAGTTAACTATAAATCTTTTATATACCACTTATCACATGCAAAGTGTGGTCCATCTACAATTGGCTTATCTAATAATTGGAAGCCATTTTTTATATAAAACTTATTAGCAGCTACCATGTTTTCAAATGTTTCTAGATAACATTTTGAATAATGCTTTTTAGCAAAATCTAAAGATAAATCTAAAAGCTGTTGTGCGATTCCAGTTCCTCTTGTTTCCAAAAGACAATACATTTTCTGAAGTTCACAAACATCATCTTTTCCCTCAACAGGTCCAATTCCACAACCCCCAACAATGTGACCTTCATTCTCAACAACAAGATACTGCATATTCATAGGTTGATAAACCTGAAAGAATTGTCCAAGATTTGGATCTTCCCAAGCGCAACCAGGTTTATTAGCATTGAATTCAAGAAGACAGGTGCGAATCAATTGCTCAACCTCTTGATTATCTTTTTCCTCAATCAGTCTAATCAGCATGCGGAATGACCTTTTTTAAACGCTTTTCAAAATCCCTTCTAGAAAACATAATTATGGCTCCACAACCCAAACATTTAATTTTAATATCTGCACCCATTCTAATAATCTGCCATTGATTAGATTTTTTACATGGATGCTGTTTTTTCATTTCAACAATATCATTTAAATTATATTCCATGTTCTATCCCTCTCTTTGATTATAAGCTAATAAAGTATTTTCTAATAACATTGCAATAGTCATTGGCCCTACTCCACCAGGAACTGGAGTTATATATGATGCAATATCTTCAACATCTTTAAAATCAACATCACCACATAGTTTTTTATTCTCATCACGATTCATTCCAACATCTAATACCACTGCACCTTTTTTTATATAATCCTTATTAAAGAATTTTGTCTGTCCAATAGCCGCAATCAGAACATCTGCTCTTTGACATACATTTTTTAAGTTTTGAGTCCGAGAATGGGCAATTGTTACAGTGGCATTTTTTTGTAGACATAATAATGCAACAGGTTTCCCAACTATATTACTTCTTCCTACTACAACAACTTCTTTTCCAGTTAGATCAAAGCCAATTTCATCTAATAAAACCATCATCCCTTGTGGTGTACAAGGAACAAGGCCTTTTTGACCTAATAAAAGTTTTGCAACATTTGATGGATGAAAGCCATCAACATCTTTACTAGGATCAATTAAATCTAAAATTCTCTCTTCATGTATATGTGAAGGCAATGGTAATTGAACAAGTATTCCATCAACTGACTGATCTTGATTTAAACCAGTTATAACTTGGATAAGTTCTTGTTCATTTATTGTATCATCTAAACGTATAATTTCTGATAACATGCCTACATATGCACATGCCTTTTCTTTGTTTCTTACATATGTTTGACTTGCTTGGTTATCCCCCACCAAAACAACAGTTAATTTAGGAATTCTTTTTCCTTCACTTCTTAATAAATCAATTTTCTTTTTTAATTCATCTTTTCTTTTTAAAGAAATTGCTTTCCCATCTATAATCATAAAAATCCCCCCTATAATTGTTTTTATTATAATTGAATTTTAGCTTCATGTAAACTTAAACAAGAAAAAAGAAATGAACTACATATATGTTATATAATTACTTTATTATCAATTTCTATTATTATTTATTTTAAAGTATTTTGTTAATAACAAAAATTATAAATCAATTGCCCACATCTAATCACAAAATAGATTTATTTTCATAAAATATGAAAAGGAAGTGATTTTATCGAAAATATATATAAAGAAACAGTTTATCATGTTTCTGTTTTAACAATGATTGAAAATTTAATCCTCTCCATTTTTAAATTCTTAGCTGGTATTTATGGTCATTCGCATGCAATGTTAAGTGATTCTATTCATTCTATGAGTGATGTTATAAGTACTGTCATAGTCATGATTGGTGTCCATTTTTCAAGTATGAAGGAAGATAATGAGCACCCATATGGGCATGAACGAATGGAATGCATTGCTGCTATGATATTATCAGTATTATTAGTCTTCACAGGATTACAAATTGGCTATAACAGCTTATTATCATTATTTGATACTCAAACGATTATGATTCCTTCTATGATTGCGCTTATTGCCTCAGTAGTTTCTATTCTCACAAAGGAAATGATGTATTGGTATACTCGATTTCATGCCAAAAAAATTCATTCATCAGCACTTATGGCAGATGCTTATCATCATCGCAGTGACGCGTTATCATCTATTGGAAGTTTGGTAGGAATTGCAGGAGCAATGCTAGGATATACATTTTTAGATCCTTTGGCAGGTATAGTTATTTGTGTTTTTATTTTAAAGCCTGGAGTCACTATCTTTTATGATGCGACTACCAAAATGATAGATCATAGCTGTTCAAATGAAATCACCCATCAATTAAGACTTTTTATCTTACAACAACAAAATGTTGAGTGTATAGACTCATTAAAAACCAGAATGTTTGGTGAAAAATACTATGTAGATTTAGAAATTGGTGTTCAAGAAGATTTATCCTTAAAAGAAGCCCATCTTATTGCTCATAAAGTTCATGATGCCTTGGAAAAGGAATTTCCAGATATCAAACATTGTATGATTCATATTAATCCACATCTTTAAAAGTTCTGCTCAGTCATGCAGAACTTTTTAATACCTTAAAATAATATGGTAAAATAAAAAAAATGAGACATTCTATTGATTTGAATCGTGTTATAAATGAAGGAGGGATATTATGCATCAACCAAGAATCCATAGTGATGAGGAAATTATTGCCGTCTATCAAAGACATATAGATATGGTATTCAGAATTTCTTATTCATATTTGAAAAATATAGCCGATAGTGAAGACGCTGTATCAATGACCTTTATAAAATATATGAATAATGATATTGTGTTTCATTCTATTGAACATGAAAAAGCGTGGTTCATTGTCACCTGTACACACGTTTGTAAAGATATGCTTAAACAAAGATGGCGAAGACATATCTCTTTTGATGAAAATCATATTGTAAAATTGGAAACTTTTCAAATTGATCAAACATTGGAAGCCATTCTTAAATTACCAGCTCGTTATAAAACAGTTATCTATATGTATTACTATGAAGGGTATAATAGTGAGGAAATTGCAGAAATCTTGCACAAACCATCTTCTACAATTCGTAATCAATTAGCAAGAGCTAAAAAAATATTAAAAAGAAAGTTAGGTGATTTAACATTATGAATCCTATTCAAAAAGCTTACCAACACATACAAATGGACAATCAATCAAAAAAAGAAGTGCTTCAAGACATCTTATCTTCTCATCCAAAACCAAAAAGAATAAATGACCGTTATAAAATGATAACATTAAGTTGCTGTATATGTATTGCATTTATATGTTTTATCTTGTTTATGCCAAAAAAGCCAAACACTGCAAACCCATCAACACAACCTTCAAAACAAAATCAGACAAACACAAATTCTGAACTTTACTCATTACCTTCAGAAATCTCCTTAGAAGATATGAAAACATATCCATTCTATATAAGAGTCCATCAAGATGACTATCATCAAGAACTGTTAACACAATTTCTTAATCATATTGAAAATCAAGAAAAGGCTTCTCTTATTATTGTACAATATACGATTGAAGGTGATCCGATTTTGCTAGATGTACAATATCAAAATAATAAAGTCACTATTTTTTATGATGCAACTAGGGACAAATATGGAGTAGATTCAAAGATTACAAAACAGGAGTTTAAGTCTCTTGGTATATATGAAAATACACTGTATGCTTATAATGATCTCCTTAATCAAGATACTATTAACAATAATCAAGCCTATTATATAATCGATATTCAACAAAAATAAAAGATAGGAGAATGCTATTATGCGTAAAATAACTGCTATTATTTGTATCCTCATTTTCATTCTTCTTCCCACAAATGTCTATGCAGATATGGGTCCAAAGCCAAGTGTTGTTCTTAACTTTTATGGTTTAAACAATGAAAAGTGTTATGTTACCCTTCTATCAAAAGAGGATTCATCTGGTCCTTGGTCTGTATATAAAAACACAGAAGATTCTAAGCGTCTTATGGAAAATATGGATGAAAACATTTGGCAATCCTTTGTGAATTATAAAGATAATGATGGTTATTATTTTCTCCAGTTTTTTGATGAATGCACTAATAATCAAAGAGTAACCTGGGGATATCATCCACCAGAAGAATTTAAAATACTGTTATTCTTTCCAGATTCTCATCAATTTATATCTAGTAAAACCTATAAAAGATATGCTTTTGATAGTTATTATAAAGTGACAATAGATAGTCAGTCCCAACAACTTAATGTGACTTCTCAAGAATGGGATAGACAAATAAAAGTTGAACAGAATATAGCATTTGGATGGATACAAACTTCTTTATTTATCAGAATCTTACTCACTATTATTATCGAACTTATGGTTGCTAATATGTTTCATATCAAGAATCCTAAACAACGGGGACTGATTATTGTTACGAATATTTTTACACAATTGCTATTAAATGCCTTATTTAATCTTCTTCCACTTCAACAAAGCACTATTTTATTGATCTTTCATTATTTATGGATAGAATTACTTGTTATTGGTATTGAGATGGTTATTTATATACAATGTATTAAAAAATGTGGACTTCCTAAACCTTCTCATAGAAAAATACAAGTATACACAATGACTGCCAATGTTATATCATTTTTAATTGGACTTATTACCAGTTCAATGATTTAAGCCACTATCAAAATCCTCATCATAATATTTTTCGTTATGATAAAAAAACCAGAAATCAAACTGATTTTCTGGTTTTCTCATTATCCTTCAATTCCTTCTTTTTCTATTAATGATCTTTCATATACTTTAAAGAACGGATAGTATACTGCAACACTGATTGCTAATAAAATAAACATAAATATAATATTTCTAAAATCAAGTGCTGATAGGAAACCTTGCGCAAAGAATGGAGTAAATGATGGGTCAATGATATATCCCATACTAACCAATCCAACTTTTTGTACTATAAAGCCTAATCCAATAGAAATACATGGCATCACTACAAATGGAATTGCTAAAATTGGATTTAAGACAATAGGTCCTCCAAAAATAACAGGTTCATTAATACCACAAATACCTGGAACAACACTTAAACGTCCAATTGATTTTAAATGCTTTACTCTTGAGAAACACATTAATAAAACAAGTCCTAATGTATTTCCTCCACCACCAAGGACAGCATAACGATACATCTGTAAGTTCATAATTTGAGTTGGACCTTTACCAGCATTAACGAGTTCAGCATTAATCCCTGAATTTGTTAATCCCAATACAAAGACAATTGGAAAAATAATAGATGATCCATTAATACCAAATAACCACAAAATATTAGAAAACGCAAAGATTGCCATATAAGCCCAAATATTATCAACGCTTGAAATTGCTGGAGTCAATAAACTCATGATTAATTCTGGCAAAGCTTTTGAAGTTATTGCTATTAAAATCAAATTTAATCCATATAATATAATAATATTTGCTGCTAATGGTAATAATGAATTGACGAAGTTTGTTACAGCAGTAGGCACACTTTCAGGAAAAGTGAAAACAATTTTATGACCTACAATACGACAGATTTCAACCGATAACAAACCAACAATTAAGGCAACAAATAATCCATCAGCACCTAAATATGTCATTGACAATTGCCCATCAGTCACTGGTGCACTAATCATTAAGAATACACACATTGCAATAATACCATTAATTGCTGATTTCATTTTATAACTTTCAGCTAAAGAATAACTGACTCCAAAAGCAGTAACTAATCCAATGAGTCCCATTGTCATCGTATATGGAATTGTAATTGTATTATAGTTTGCAACTGCCCATTGTTTCCATCCAATCATCATTTTCATAAAGATATTGCTTGTATTCAAATCAACAATATCTAAATTAATTGGTGGATTGGCGATAATTAAAAAGATAGATCCCACAACAATTAATGCTAGTGACATCATCATTCCGTTAGAAATTGCTTGTAAATGTCTTTGATTACCGAGTTTGTTTGCTAACGGTGCTAACATTCTTTCTAAACAACTAATCATTTTTGCTCTCCCTTATTTAAAATTGCCATCCATTGAATTTGAATGCAGAATCTACAACATTCTCTGGATCATATTCTTCTAAGATTTTTGCATATCTCTCTTTATAGTCATTATCAACCTCTTTTTGAGGATATACTTTACTAGCTTCATTTAAGAAGTGAAATGAATCTCTTCCCATTGCCTGTCCTCTTTGTGTGTGTTTATCTAATGCATAATCAGGAATTTCTGGAAACTTACCCATTGCAAAAGACTTAATACAGATATTCTTTAATAAGTCACTAGAGCGATCCTTTTCTGATGAACATAAATAACGGATTGCATGAATAAAATACATTGGCTTATCACCATCAGCATAATCAAATTGTTTACTCATCTGATAAAGATTATTCACCATAATTGCAGCCATAGGATTTCCCATACCAATATCTTCAACTGATATTGTTAGAAGTCTCCTCCATAACTTTTCCTCTAATTGAGGTGATGAAATATACATCTCATATGCAAACATACATGCTTGTTCTTCTAAACCTCTTCTTATTGATTTTTGTAATGCTGAAATCACTTCATCTCCAGCATATCCATTTCTTGTTGTAATTTTTGACCATGGGTCATACATAGTTTTAGCCATTCGTCTTGCTCCTTTCTTTTTTCTATGACATAATAATATCAGGAGGTGTCTTTATGAATATTGTCCATTTATCAGAGAAATATGAATTAAATGATCTTGAAAAACAAATTATCATATATATCCAAGAACATATGAAGGAATTGAAGTCAATTGGTATACGTCAAATGGCAAAAGATAACTATACAAGTACATCCACTATTTATAAGTTATGTGATAAATTTGGATTTGACGGATATAGCGATATGATTTATCACCTGACATCTACCAAGGATAATGCTATCGACTTACAATCGAAATATAATGAATACCACGAACAATTCTCTTACATAATTCATGACAAATCTAAACGAATTATTGTCTTTGGATTAGGTTTCTCTGCACCTATTGCTGAATACATGCAACAACGTTTAACTTTACTTGGTTATCAAGCCTTATGTGTTGTCCATATGGAAATGTTCAGTCAATGGTTTAATGATGATACAATTCTAATTGTTATTTCTTATTCAGGAAAAACACCACGTCTCAATGAGATTGTTGAAACTGCTGCTTCAAATCATGTTCCAATTATCAGTTTCCTAGGCAATCAGGATTCTTCTATTTTTAAATATTCGACATTACCATTAATTATAGGAAATTATGATTCATTTTCTCATGATTTAAATCAAGCAAATACATTTTTTGGTGAAACAATCATTGCTTTTGAGACTCTTGTATTCAATTAATATCACAATGCCATTATACAAACATCGACATACTATGATAAGAGATGAGGGTAATAAAAAAACATGTTATGAAACTTATAACATGTTTTTTAGCATTATATACAAATTAACCAAGAATAATATTGAATTGTAAACACTATTTCTATATCAATTATGTTAAGAAGAAGAGCAAAAACAAATATGTTTCTTCTTATCTATTTTATTCTTTTCATAATATCTCTGGCAATCAATATTCCATTCGCACCAGCTTGTGCAAGCCCTCTTGTTAAACCTGCACCATCTCCACCAACATACAAGCCATCAATTTCACTTTCAAAGCCTTCCCTTACTTTTGGTCTTGCTGAATAAAATTTAGCTTCAACACCATAAAGCAGTGTATGTTCATTTGCAATTCCAGGTGTAACATGATCTAAAGCTTCAATCATTTCAATAATTGATTTCATAGTATTATATGGTAAAACGAGTCCTAAATCACCAGGCACAGCTTCTGGAAGTGTTGGTACTGTGTATCCTTCTTTTAAACGTTTCTCAGTCGTACGTCTCCCTCTTTTAATATCACCATATCTTTGCACAATAATACTTCCATGAGATAGCATATTTGCTAATCTTGCTACTTCATGTGCAAATTCATTGGGTTCATTAAATGGTTCACTGAATACATGGGAAACCAACAATGCAAAATTTGTATTAGGACTTCCCAATTTAGGATCATGATAAGCATGTCCGTTTGCTAACATTGTTCCTGAATGATTTTCAACAACAACATGTCCACTTGGATTTGAACAGAAAGTACGCACTTTTGTACCAACTGATGCATTATAAACAAATTTACCTTCATATAAGTTTTTATTAATTTCATCCATAACAATATTATTTGTTTCTACACGAACACCAATATCAACTTGGTTATTATATAACTCCAGCCCTTGGTTTTTCAAAACTTTTGATAACCATGTTGAACCATCTCTACCTGGTGCTAATACAATATAAGATGCAGTAATTTCTTCACCATTTTCTAAAACAATACCTTTGGCACGATTATTTTCTACAATAATATCCTTCACAGCAGTTTTATAAGCTGTATCTATATGTTCTTTTAATTCATTTGACATTTCAGTCATAATTCTTAAATTCTCTTCTGTTCCAAGATGTCTGACTTTTGCACGAAGAAGCTTTAATCCTACTGCATAACCTCTTCTTTCAATATCCTTAATTTTATCAGTTGTTGGATCAGTAATGTCATGAGTTGCCCCATGTTTTAAATACAATTCATCAACATAATGAATAACATTTTCAACTTCCTGATTATCTAAATAGTCAGTCAGCCAACCACCAAATTCACTTGTAATATTAAATTTTCCATCAGAATAAGCCCCCGCTCCACCAAATCCTGAAGTAATTGAACATGCTGGTAAACACCCAGGCTCATGTTCTTTGATTTGTGGACAGCTCTTGATTTTCTTATCTTTGATTGGACAATGGCGATACATAACATCATGACCTTTATCAATCAAAAGAACTTTTAATTCTGGATTCTTTAAATACAATTCATAACTTGTCATAATTCCTGCTGGTCCAGCACCAACAATGATAACATCATAATTTTTTTGCATAAAAAAACGCCTCATTTCTGGGCATAAAATGAATTATCCTCAATTATTATATCCATATTTTCAATAAATTGTCAACGAAAACAAGTTTTGAGTTTTGATAACTTGTTTTTATCTATGAAATAATAACTTCAAACATTCCTTTCAATGAAAAACAGCATTGACTTATCACACAAGAAATAAAGCAACTATCAATGGTATAGTCACAACTGACAATAAAGTCGTCATAAAAACTGTTTTAGCAGCAAGAGAAATATCTCCATCATATTCTGTAGCAAACAAAACTGCACTATTAGCAACTGGCATAGATATCATAATTAAAGCAATTCCCAAAATAAGTGGATCTCCAACAACCAATTTTAAAAGAGGATAAGCAATAACTGGAACAATAATTTGTTTAATCATTGTATAAGGATATATCTTAAATTCAGTAAACACTTCCTTAATTGGAATTGTAGCAAGTGTTGACCCAATTAATAGCATTGCCATTGGGGTTGTAATATCTCCAATCATTGTAATTGTTGAAGATAAAACATCAGGTAACTTTATGCCTGTAAAATAAATGAATAAGGCAACCAGTGAAGCTATAACACCAGGAGACAATAAGTTCTTAGGATTCAATTTCACTTTATGGCCTGTCCCATAATTCATAATCACAACGCCTACTGTAAAAACAAATAAATTAAAAATCATATTGAAGATAGCTGTAAAAAACACTGCTTCATAACCAAATATCGCTTTCATAACTGGAAATCCCATAAAACCAATATTTGAAAAAACTGTCATAAAGATATAGAGTCCCTGTTGTGGCAAAGGAATTCTTAAAACTTTAACAATGAAAAAGCCCAAAATAGGCATAATGAAATAAATAGCAAAGCCTAATATAAAAACAAAAAATATATCACTTAACCCTTGAGTAACAGTTGTAGATAAAACAGATGACACAATCATAGCCGGTGTTGTCACTGTTAATAATATTGATGTTAACTTCTTATTCAAATCAACATCAAATAATTTCATTTTAAATAAAAAATATCCTAACGCTATAAATAACTGAATCATCTGCATTAATATAACTTGAATATCCACAACTTATTCCCCCTAACCTTTTAAACCATTAGCCTGTCTTTCCATATTTTCCACGACAACATCATAGATCTCTCCAAGTGTTGCTGCATATTCCAGAATTAGCCAAGGTTCATTAGTATGATAATGAATTTTAATTAATTCCTCATCACCAACTGCTAATAAGCAATCTCCTTTAAAATGATTAGTTATATAATCATTAATCTGATCTTCATTTAGATTCTGTCCTTCAATCAATAATTGTGTATCAAATTTAAATTCTACCATGTCTTTCTCCTTTCAAAAGAAAATGTATTCACTGACTTCTTATACTAAAATAAACACATCCCTTATATTTACTCCCATTATAATATTCTACCTTAAAAGTTAGTTATTTTTTCAAAAACTGAAACAGTTTTACATTTTCTTTCTATATGGATGACTTATTTGATATACACGACAAAATTTATATCACATATATTATATTATGATAATCAATGGTAACACTTCATAGAGATAGATATTTTTATTCTCAAAATTATCTTAAACTTATACAAAATCTAACAGATTTTTACTTGACTTTACACTACATTTTCATCATACTTTGAATAGAAAAAGAAAGGATGTGGGATTATGGATGAAGGCAAACCGAAACCGAGTAGTTATGATCTCACAATGATGAGACCAACATAAAGAATGGAGGTCAAATATGGAAAACAAAACACAGATTCAATTAGAAAAATTATTACAAGCATTGGTTAAGCATGATACTCAACAGATTGATGATATCTATGAACATGTTCAAACCATTGACTTAGCAAAAGAGATTGAAGATCTTGAAGACAATCAATTAGAATATCTATGTAATCATATTGATGATGAAAAATTAGCTGAGATTCTTGAAGAATCAGATGAAGATTTACAAGTTGATATTATTGATTGCTTAAATAATAAACGTATATTAGATTTATTTAATCTTATTCCAAAGGATACAATTGTTGATATCTTAGGGGAACTCCCTATGGGAAAAAGAAAACAACTTATTAATTTAATGAAAGCTGGAGATAAAAAAGTTATTGAACAATTACTAGGCTATGAAGAAGATAGTGCTGGTGGTTTAATGACTACTGAATATATTGCTCTCTCTCAAAATCTTACAATGATTAATGCATTGAAGAAGATTAAGGAGATTGGTCCAAAGACAGAAGTTATTGAGACTATATTTGTTCTCAATGATAAAAAGCAATTAATTGGAACAGCTGATTTAAGAGATATATTGGTTGCTAATGATAATGTAACATTAGGCTCTATTATGGATGATCAAGTTATTTCTGTTGCTCCTGAAACAGATCAGGAAGATGTTTCTTTACTCGTTTCTAAATATGACTTAACAACGATTCCTTGGAATTATTACTGTTGATGATATCATTGATGTTATTCAAGAAGAGCATACTGAAGATATGTTACAAATGCATGGGGTTAATAAAGAAGAATCTTTGGATTCAACTTTATTAGAATCTATCAAGATGCGTTTACCTTGGTTGATTGTGAATCTTGTTACTGCGTTTTTAGCATCTTTTACAGTTAAAATGTTTGAAAGTACTATTGAACAAATTGTTGCTTTATCAGCAACAATGACGATTGTAACTGGAATGGGTGGAAATGCTGGAAGTCAGACACTTTCTATTATGATTCGAAGTATTGCTTTAGGAGAAGTTCATTTTAAAGATTGCTTTCCAGCTTTTATAAAGGAGATATTTCTTGGTATAATTAATGGATTAGTGACAGGTGCAGTGACAGGTGTTATTGTTTATGTTTTATATGGTAATTTTTATTTAGGTATTATTATTTGTATTGCTATGATTGGAAATCTTGTAGTTTCTGGTTTTTTTGGATTTGTTATACCTGTTGCATTAAAAGCTTTACATGCTGACCCAGCATTGGCTTCGTCTATTTTTTTAACAACTGCAACTGATGTCTTAGGATTCTTCATTTTTCTAAGCCTTGCCAATTTATTTTTACCATATTTAATTTAAAACAACATTTTATAAAAAGGAAGTAGATACTATTTATTTTTAATAGTTTCTATCTTCCTTTTTACTATCTTGTATTTTTCATATCAATAACATATTGTTTATGAAAAGTTTAAATACAGTTAAATATGAGATTCTACATCCACTCAGTTCCATCCTCACGTTTTAAAATATAACGAATCATTTTAAATAGTTCTTCTTGTGTTCGAGATTTTACAATAAATACATAGTTTCCCATAGCTGCTGCCAATACTTCAGGAACATCAGTTTCTAAAGCAATATTTTGACCATAGATTTCACGAATTTGATCATAGTTGTGTGCATAACCAAAACCTTCTCTACGACCAGTATATGCAACCCAATATTCTCTCTTTATATCATAAAAACATTGGTTGTATTTGACCATATCAGCCCAAATTGTATAAACATCAACATTATACGCAAAGTTCATCATATCAGGCATATATGCTCCTGGAGCACGCATATTGACTTCTAACCCAACTATGTCTCCTTTTTTACCAAGACCATCACGATCTTCATCTAGTCTAAAAAATTCAAAATGGAAAAAACGACTTCTTGTATCAAATGCTTCAACTGCCTTTTTTCCTACTTCATATAAATCTAATCCTTCTATGGGTTGTGAATAAAAAGCTGTATCACTTGCTTCATTGACATTATCCATAATAGAATTAAGCATCACATGACTTGTTGCTATCAAAATATTTTTATCTTTATCAGTAATACCATCAAATGTTTCAACATGACCAGGCACCATTTCTTCAATAATAAATGATATATATGGTTGTTTTGTCGCAAAGAAATAATCTAATTCATCATCACTTTTAAGTTTATAAGTAGAACTCGCTCCCACCCCATTATCAGGTTTAACAATAACTGGATAGCCAACTTTATTGGCAAAAGCTTTTGTAGCTTGATAATCATCTACCATTCTAAATCTGGCTGTTGGAATTCCAACCTGCCTATAAACATCTTTCATTTTTGATTTATATTTCATTGGTACCATATTTTGAATTTTTGTTCCAGTTGTGACATTAAAATCATTACGTAAAGTTGCTTCTAATTCAAGCCAATATTCATTTTGAGATTCAATCCAGTCAAGTTTTCCATAATGCCAAGTAAAATATGCACAAGCACGATAAACCTCTTCATAATCCTCTAAACTATTAACTTTATAGTATTCAGTCAAGGCAATCTTAGTATAAAATGGCAAACTCTCATAACTTGCATCACCAATCCCTAAGACATTCACACCTCGTGCTTTTAATCGATCACAAAAATTATAAAAATAAAGAGGGAAATGTGGTGATATAAAAATAAGATTCATACTACACCACCCTTTCTACAAAGTATGGAAATTGGATTCTCCACCATGGCCAATCATGATCCACATCATAACCCCAAAAATCTACCCATGCTGGAATATCTTTATATTCAAATAACTCTTTCATTCTTGCCGTACTTCTTATCATATCATCTTCCCAGGCTCCCTGACCAGTACATAAAACAATATGACTGTGACGATACATTTCTACATAAGGATGATCATAATTCATGCCATGAAGATATTGGATTGGAGAATTACGATAGAGAATTTCATCATGATAATTATCAAAGAATAAATCACTATCATAATATCCACTTAATGCAATTGTTCCAATAAATATATCAGGTTTTCTTAACATAAAATTCAAAGCATGTGAAGCTCCCATTGAACATCCAGTTGTATAAATACCTCTTGCATAACTTTCACCATTTCCATAATAATTGATTTCAAAAATTCTAGGTACCAATTCATTAACGATATAATAAAACCATTGCTCATGTATATAAGTTCTATGGCGATTATCTGCTCCTTTAGCTGACCATGACTCTTGATCAATGCTATCACAACAGAATAATTGAATTCTTCCTTGATCAATTAAATGTTCTATTGTTGCAATCATTCCATTATTTTCAAAATCAAAATAACGTCCATCTTGCGACGGAAAAACTAGCATGGGTTGTCCAGCATGACCATAAACCATAAACTCCATATCTCTATTTAAACATTCACTATATTCTTTAAACCATTCTTTTTTCATATTGATTCCTCCTACTCTAGAACATATTCAACAAAAGCATTGACTTCATCCATCGTTGCAAACCTTGCTGTATATGTAAAATTCCCCATCGCACCACTTAAAATATCTGGCATTCTTTCAGCTGTAACCAAATCAAATTGATATTTATTCATAATTTGATTATGACTGTGAGTATAACTCAACAGATCTCGCCTTCCACAATATACACAATAATATGGTCTTTCATGATTATATTCACTAAAGCCTTTCGTAACCATGTCAGCATAGATATCATAAACATCAATATTATTTGCAAAATTCATCATATCTGGTGTATATCCTCCTGGCGTTCTTAAATTAACTTCCAATCCAATGAGATCACCTTTTTTGCCTAATCCTTGCTTATCTTCTAATAATCTAAAGAACTCCATATGAAAACATCTTCCAGCTGTATAAAATGCTTTCACACATGCCTGACCAGCCATCTTTAAATCATATGGAATATCTCTTAAAGAATAGTAATACATACTACTTGCATTATTCACAACATCCATAATTGGATTTGGAAAAACATGAGATGTTTCAAAAAGAATATCCTTATTTAAATTTGCAATACCATCATAAGAAATAATTAATCCATTAACATACTCCTCCATAATATATTGTGTGATATGTTCTTCCTGATAAAACAATTCCAACTCCTGTTGATTAGTTATTTTGTATGTCTTAGCTGCTCCTACTCCATTATCCGGTTTGACAACTACAGGATATCCAACCTCTTTAATAAATTTTAAACCATCCTGTAAATCACTAACCAAATGATATCTAGCTGTTTTGACTCCTGCTTTCTGATAAAATGCTTTCATCTTTGATTTGCATTTTATATCATCAATATGATTTGTATGAATTCCAGTTGTTATATTAAAATCAGTTCTTAATCTTGCATCTTGTTCTAACCAATACTCATTATTAGATTCTAACCAATCGATATGGCCATAATGAAATACAAAATAACCCATAGCTTTTACCATTGCTTGATAGTCTTCCATAGAATAAACTTGATAATAATCATCTATAGCATTTCTTAAATCTTCTGTTAAATCTCCATATGGGGTATCTCCAATAGCTAAAACTGTCACACCCTTTTTCTTTAAACGATCACAAAAATGAAAGAAATTTTTTGGAAAACTTGGTGATATATAAACAAAATTCACAATAACTCCCCCTTTGCTTTCTCTTATTATATCATATATATTTATATTATAAGTCATTTTTCAGTGTTATTTTTTCTAAATATGAAACAAAAAAGATAATTATTTCT
>OHLM01000370.1_pt1 | contig 15928 bp, 19 predicted proteins | sample 1569101 | NCBI WGS metagenome assembly OHLM01 (sample SAMEA3879558, study PRJEB24766) | human gut metagenome | biome: human-associated habitat; feature: feces | place: USA | collected 1985/1987
CGGGATGGCTCCACGGATGATTGCGTTGAGTTCCCCGGTCGTTTCAATCGGTTTTTCTTTCCGCGCCTGTACAATATGCTTTGCAATATTCTTTGCGAACCGATCCTCTCCATAATCACGAATTATGCGGAACAGTTCCGCTTCACTGTAATCGTTCACAATGTCCCTTGCGGTCAGGCGCTGACGCTTGTCCATCCGCATATCCAGCGGGGCGTCGTGCATATAGGAAAATCCACGCTCTGCATCGTCCAGCTGTGGGGAGGAGACACCCAAGTCAAAGAGCATCCCGTCCACGGCGTCGATGTGCAGGTCGTCCAGCACCTCCGCCAGACGGCTGAAGTTGCTGTGGACCAGCGTCACCCGGTCGGCGTACTCCGCCAAACGGACACGGGCGGCCTCCAGCGCCGTCCCGTCCCGGTCCAGACCGATGAGCCTTCCCCCTGCCGTCAGGCGGCGGAGGATCTCCAGTGAGTGACCGGCCCGGCCCAGTGTGCCGTCCAGGTAGACGCCGTCGGGCCGGCTTGTGGCCGTAGGCCTGATCGGCCTCGGCATTGCGGTCAAACGCCATCTCTTACAGCCCCATTTCTTCCATCGCCTGCTCCAGCGAACCGGAGGAAAAGGCCTCCTCCTCCAGCTCGGCCCAGCGCTGGGCGTTCCAGATCTCCACACGGTTGAAGATACCGGCCACCACCACTTCCTTTTCCAGCTTCGCCCGCTGGCGCAGGTGGTTGGGGATGAGGATGCGGCCCTGTGCATCCGGCTCGCAGTCCGCCATGTACGCAAACATCAGCCGGAGCTTTTTCACGTCGGTAAAGTTGCGCTCGTCCAGCTTTTGCTGGAACTTCTCCCACTCGGTGTCGGAATAAACGGACAGGCAGCCGTCCTGCCCCACCGTCACGTGGAGGGTATCTCCCAGCTGCTCCCGCAGCTTGGCAGGGATAAACAGGCGGCCCTTGGCATCAATATTGTGAAAATACTGGCCCGTCATGCCTGTTTCACCCCTTTCCCGCAACTTTTTCGGCAAATCTCAGCGTTGTGGGCAGCTGCCCCACTTTAGGGAACGGCCCTCCACTTTGTGGGCTTTTGCACCACAATCATGGGTAAACGCACCATAATTCCCCACCGCTACGTTGAGTATACAGGATTTCTCCGCCGATTGCAAGTACCATTTTCCCGGTTTTTGTAAGCAAAACCCGTGGTTTTTTTCATTATTTCCATCATTTTCTTCTGTTAGAGTAACATTACAATTATCTTTAATATATAATTCTTTAAATATATCCTTAATATTTATATTATAATATCCATATTGAGTCTTATTAAATCTTTTAGATTTATCTGTAGCTGGTGTTTGACTAAATGCAAGATATAAACATTCTCCATATATTGCATCTACACGTTTTAGAAATGTAACATAATTAAAAGGATTAAGATTATACGTCCTAATAGTTAGAAGTTTAGTTGTTACATTAATATTATCACCAGCATAGTTTACTTTGTTTTTACCAATTATTTCATATCCATAAATCATATTTAATTATTATAATACTTTAATTACATTTCCATGCATAGGAACATCTTTAACTCCTCCACGAGTTCTATACTCTACAAACGCTAATCTTCCTATGTATTGATCTTTATTAGTAAGATATTCAGCTTTAGTATTAAAATCTCCAACAGGAATACATTCAAACTCTTCATCATTAATATCATTTTTCAATATAAATTTAGCAAGATTACTACGTTTATATCCTTCTGGAACAATATTAATAATTCTAAATCTTCCATCAAATAAAGGCTTAACTTTAAACATTGCTGAATTTCGTCTACCAAATTGATATTCTCTATCAGGATTACGAAGTATAAGTCCTTCAAATCCAGCAAGCACAAACATATTACAATAGAAACTACAATCAGGAACTCCTTTTGTTTCATAAGTAGGAAGAACAACAAATCTTTCTCTATTATTAATATGAATACTTCTAAGCATTTCGCTTTTAGTAACAGATGGAATTCTAAGACCAGCAAAATTCTTATAAAGAATTTCTAATCTATCAGCTTGAAGAGTATTTTCAATAGCTAAATCATAACACCAAAATTGAAGTCTTTGATTCAAAGGATTTTTAAGATTCTTAGCTGCACTATTAATCTCATTAAGATCAACACCGGGAATATATAATTCTCCATCAAGAACATAACCTTCTTCTTTCATAAGTTTATAAAAGTTCTTAGGTATCTTACTCATAAGATATTGTTCTAATGCAGGACATATAAGTTGATTACCTTCTCTACTTCTAAAATCAAGACTATCTTGTTCAAACAATCCAACTCCTATTGTTCTTGCAGATATATTACATCTAAGACCATTAATCTTCCATTGTCCTAAACCTATACCATCATCTTTTTCTCTATCCAATATCTTAGCGAGCATTGGAAGAACAAAACCATCAGATGTAGTATTATTCTTAGGAAGATATATATTAAGATAGTTAATCAGATCTTTACCAGCTAAATGAGAAGGAGAATTATCATAAACTTCTGCAAGTTCTTTACCTCCTTCTTTAATCTTAGCTTTTACAATAGACTGGTATTCTTTAAGAACATCTCTCTTAGGAGTATATGTATCTCTATGAAGAGTTTTACCAACAATACCATATTCTAATCGAATATCTTTATTGTCGATAACTTCTGCACTCCACATAATAGGTTCAGAGCGAGCATTTCTCTTATACAGAACAGTTTTCTTTTTCATTCTATTTCAGTTATTTTATATTCATTAGGATAATCACGAACAATTCCTTCTGCTGCTTCTCTACTTAAAGTAAGAGTTTTATTACTACTAAGTTTAGTAAGATAAACAGTTCCTTTCTTTGGTTTAGCTTTAGCAACTTTCTCTTCTTTTACTTTCTTAGTTCTAATAGATTTCTTCTTTTCTTTAGAGTATATAACAGGTGGATGAAGTTTTTCATATTCAATATTATCTTTATGAATATCAATAATAGGCTGAACTGGACAATCTAAATATACAAGACAAGCAATTATCCAACGATACCTAAAATGAATAGTTTGAAGATAAGGATTAGTAAACAAAGTTATCTCTTTAAGATACTCTTGTATAAGAGCTTCTTTACTCTTATATGTTAGATTATGTTCTACCATTCGCTTATCACTTGCATCTAACTCATAAGAAAATATTTCTTGATATTCTTTCATCTTCCTACTTTTACTATTATTATACGTTTAGGTTTACCTATTCTAAAATGATAATACTTAAACGCTTGAACATAATTAGTAGTATGAGCTTGTAAAGGAATCTTTCCGTTAGCTTTACCAAGTCCCGTATTATAATCAAATCCAGAAGGAATAATATGATATTTACCATATTCTTTAAGAAGAAGTTTATTAATAATTTCTTTTTCTTCTTCTCCATCAACATTTATTTCTCCATAAACTTGAATATCTGAGAGATTAACAACAGTTCCATTTTTTCCTAAAGATATATTAACTGCTGCTTCGGCTTCTTTCAATTTATCTATTTCTTTCTCTTGTTCTTCAGTAAGAGGAAACATAACATATCTACTATTGATATGATCTCCTATACCAAATCTATTAATCATAATATGATCAAGAGCTTCAAAATTCCCATAATCTATTGTATCGTTCGCCATAATCTTCTATATTAAATAATTCTAATGTTTCATTTATCATCTCATTTATAACTTCGTCAGAATATGCTTCAATAAGTTCACTAAAATCTTTAGCTCCATAATTATCTAAACCTTTACCATTAGGAATAAGAATATAAGGAATATTATAATCTTTTTTCAATCTCTTAGCTCCTCTTATTCCTGTAAGATCGAAGTCATAGAAACTAACAATAAGATTTAAACCATGAAGATTTAGTTTAGAATTAAGATAATCATATTCATTTTGTTTAAGAATATAAGACTCACTACTAACATTAATAACACCTATTTTATATTGCTGCCAACTCCCCTGTAAAGGATAGCGATTAAGCCAATTACTAATAGCCAAATTATCTTTGTAACTTTTAGTAATTAGTATAATATCATAATCATCTCTATTTAATGTAAGAAGCCCAGCAAGACAAGAAGTATTAGTTATAAATTTAACTTCTCCTTTACTCCTATCTCTAAGCGGATGATAAATCTCTATATTATAAATACCATTTTGATCAAGTCCTAATATATAAGCATAAGCAGGATCATTAGCTTTATATCTATATTTTGGTTCAGGTTGACAAAATCTATTAATATAGTATTGTTCAACAGGAACAACAAAATGAGTATCTAACCAATTAATACCTATCTTCCATTTACTCCATATATCTTTATCTTGCTTAGTCCATCCACGAGTAACAATTTCTATTATCGGTTTAGACTGTTTTACTTTCTGAATACTTTCTCTAAGTAGAACAAGATTCTGAAAATCATCTTCTTTACCACTTATAATATTTCTAAAAGTATAAGATATATGTTTAAGGACATAATAAAAATCAGATTTATTATTAATATTAATTTGTCTTCCAACTTTAAAACTAAGAATATATGCTACAATATCAAATACATCTCCCCAGAAAGATCCGTTAAAATCTCTCATACGAAGCTTACCTTTATTGTTAATAGCAAATCCAACAGTAGGATGATGATCTATGCGTATAGGAGAACATATAAGTTCACCAGTTTCAATACAATTAATAATCGTATCTATAGGTATATTCAAATATGTTGAAGCTATTCGTTCTTGACTTACTTTAGAAAGAAGATAATCTTTTGTAAGAGTATTGTCTATTCCTTTACGCATAATATTAGTAATAAGAAAAGGCGTAACAGAAATTAATCTATTACGCCCTCAAAGTTAATTATCTATTTGTTAGAAAGGCATGTCATCACCACCATCTGTTGTAAATCCTGCACCGCCAAAATCTTGAGGAGCCGCACCCATCATAGGAGCAGCAGGAGGAATAATACCAGCACCAACAGGAATACCAGCACCGATACCAGCAGCGATATTAGGTTTCTTTTTGCTTGCTACATTCATAGGAATAATAGCTTCCTTAGTAATATCAAGCATAAGATTACGAGGTTTCATAGGTTGTTTGTCAGTATTAAATTGAATAATCTCAAACAGACCTTCTCCAACAAATGATGGGAATACTAAATCACCTTCTTGAGAACGATTGCCAGAAGGAGTCCACTCACCATTCTTCTTATAATAACGAAGAAGTTTACCCCATACTTGTAAAGGCTTACCATTACTATCAAGTAAACAAGACTGACCTTTATTACCTGTTTCAAGAAGTTTAACAACATTGTCAAACATCACACTCCAAGCATTAAGAATATCTTGAGGTTCAACAGGAACAAAATTAAGATCATCGTCATAATCTTGATAATCAAGTTCAAGCATATCAAGTTCTTCTTCTGTAAACTGACGATTCTTCAAATAGAAAACTTCAAGAACATGCTTAATAATAGCAATAGGTTGAGTAAACATCCATTCATGTTCTCCTCCGGGAATAGTATCTACACGAGATTCAACAGGAAGAATATTAATATAAGCATAACGCTTCTCTGATTCCATAGGATGAAGAGATGTAAATTCAAATACCAATTTAGGTACTTTACAACCAGTAAATTGAGAATTAGCACCTTCTTTATCTCCATAAGTTACCCATTCTTTACGAACATTTAAGCAACCACGGAAAAGATTATTTACAGCATCACTATGCTGAAACTTTCTTCTACTTACAGAACGAATTTCGTTATTAATACCTCTACGTCTTTTCTTAGGAGCAGCAGTTTCATTAACTGTTTCTTCTACTCCATTAACTTTCTCTGTTTCTTTTTCTTGAGTACTCATAAAATTATTTGTTTAAATTGTTATTATTAGTCCTATTTAGCTTGTACAACTCTAAATAGAACGGTGAAAAAGCTGTCAAATGTAATAAATTAAATTGATAAATGCAAAAAAAAAGGAGATAATTCTTTAATGAACTATCTCCTTTCTTACTAATACTAACTTATGGAAGAAGAGTATTATTTCTTAGCAGTACGAGCAACTGGTTCTTCGTCTTTCTCAAATTCAAAGCTATAAGCCTTAACATCAACCATCTCTCTACCATTAGGAATAGAAACATTAATAGGCTCTTCCAAGTTAACTTTGAATACACGATTAATCTTAGTTGGCTCCTCCAAGTCAGATTTCAACTGTTCCCAGATATTACTATCAGAGAAACTAAGAGTAAGACCAAGACCAACCATATTAGAAGTAGTAGAAGTTTTACTACCGCTATAATCATCCATTGTCGGACCAACAACATCATTCAAATCCAAGAACTGAACAAGAACTTCATTACCAACTTCTTCTGCCATTTCTTCAATGATAACACCCTTAGCAATAGCACGAGCTACAAGAGTATCACGTTTACTTACCAACAGCTCTTCAGTCTGCATTTCTAACAATGCTTTCTTCTGTTCCTCACTCTGACGAATAGCAACTTGACGAGGACTACCATCTTTTTCCAACATAGGAATACCCTTAGTAATAGCCCAAGCACCAAATTCACGAATGATAGCATCAGCACATTCTTTGCTATCAAAGTCAAGACCTTGTTCTTCTGCAAAAGCAACCAAATCTGGATCACGTTCAAGAATAGCATTATTAATACTATCCAAGTTGTTTACGAACTGTACGTTATCTCCCGGGATTAAACCCATTGCACGAGATACAAGACCAGTAATAGTAAACTTTGCTTTTGTAGAGTTAGCAACTAAATTAGGCTCATTGTTAGAAGCAATGTTACGAACACCTGAAACTACTGCGGAAAATCCAAATTTTAACATAATTGTAAATTTTAAAAGTTAATTATTAGTTATTTATATTAGTAGAGTATCACTTAATACTCTTGATTTTTAATCTTCAACAGAAATATCTATAATATCTCTATCTTCTAAATCTTTACCGCTTACTATCTTTAGTTCTGTTGTTTCCATACAACCGAACAGAATATCAGAAGCAATATCTCTTGCGGCAAGAGTAAAAGCTCTATGACCAATCATAGTTCTTGCATATTTAACATAAGTATCTTTAGTAAAGAAACCTGCTGCAACAGCTTCACTATAACTAAAATGGTCACTTGACTTTTTAATAACCTTTTCACCATGTATAACATATATACGAGTTAACTCGTATTCAGTAACATAATCAACAGGTTGAGAAGGAATCCGATATACAGGAATTTGTTTACCACCACTTGCAAGGAAAGCATTTGCTTCAACTACACCACTAACTTGCTTAAAGTTAGCATTAAGTTGATAGGATCTATATACATTACCTTTTAAATCTATATAGAACCTAACGGGATATACACCTACAATATCTTCATTAGTACATTCTGTAGCTTCTTTTTGAGTTCTACACTTTTTACAATACTCTGGTAATTTATCCTCTTGATAAACATTACTTCCATCAGTATATTCATACTGAGGTACATAATCTTTAGTTCTATCCCATGTTATACCTGCCTTTGAAAGCAATGATTTAATCAAGTGAATGTCAATACCTGTTTTACCATTAATAACATGAATGTGTTCAACACAAGCACTAAATGGCAAGTTTAAATCTCGAGCTTTACTATAGATAGCAAGACCATCGGTTATATTCTTAAACCCAGCCTTATCACTACCCATAATAGTTTTCAAGTAGATTTCAAGTTGACTTCGTTCTTGAGGATTTAAAAGATTTACATTATCAATAGAAGTAATACTATTAATAAGAGCAAGACCTTTATCCTCTTGTTTCTTTTCTTCTTCCATCATGTCAAAGACCTTTTTGTTTTAAACTGTACGACAAATATACAACTTTATTTTGGAATAACAATACTTTCATATTAAATATCTCCTATAATAAATTCGTTTTCACAATTTTTAACTATTTCATCTCCTTTGCCTCTCACTTCCTTTTCCAACTTAATTTGCTCTGTTGTATTCTTACAATATACCTTATATACTATATTAGGTACACTGTTAAAAACAAGATTAGGAAGACGATATTTTATATCTCTTACCGAACTACATACAGGGGACGTTAAAATCAGAATGTCTATCGTGCCATAAAACGTCTTATCGACACTATTATTTGACGAAAGTACGTTTATATATCCTTCCTCAAAAAGTCGCAGATATTGAGTCTTTTGGGCTTTCTCGCCCATGTAGATAGGCTGTCCTTTCTTATCGCCGGATGCGTACAGCTTTGGTTTGCCATTATCATCAAGTTTAGAAACATGTGGCATCTTACTATGAAAACCACAAGCATAAGGATAACGAATAAAATCTATCTTACTATTAAATATTTCTCCTTGAATAGGAACAGATTTACCTGTATATTCAATATTAGCATTGATATATTCTACTATTGCTTGAGCAAATTCAGAACTTCTTGAAACAATAAGAATCTTCTTATCTTTATTATCATTTACAATCTTAAATATTTCATTAAGTTTGACTTGATTATTTCCAATAAGTTCAAGACGAGCACGCATAATATCATATACTTTATGAGCTCTATCAGCTAAGGCATTAGGATTATACATCTCATCAATACTCTTAGACATAGGATCATTCATATCCATATAAGGACTCCAACCATTACTTTCAGCAATGTTTCTTCTTACTTCTTCAGCAGATATATTTGCAGCACTATTTCCATATTTACATTCTTCAATAGTATCAAAATTACCAAATATAGTAACAGTATCATTAATATATTTAGTATATTTAGCATATTGAATAGCATCATCTTCTGTAAGTTCACAAGGTATTTGTATCTCCTTTACAGGGGAGTTTACAGAAAGATGCTGTAATTGAGCAGAAGAAATCTTATATACAGTTTCAGCAAAATTACACATTTCAGTAGCATTAGAAGGAATATTAGGAGTATCTTCAATAATAGCAAGTTTAAATGTAAATTTATCTTTTATATTATTTATACTCTTAAATATAGAAACATCTAATGTAATGATAATATCTCTTTTAAAGTTATCTGCATATTTATATTTCTCAGCATAGTCTCTTGTAAATATAGTAATTCTTCCTTCAGTTATAGCAACAGCAATCTTTTCAGATTGTTCAGAAGTATTCTCTAAAGCATATACTAAATTCATTCTAAGACTCATATCTCTAACAATTATCCATGCTGTTAGATTAGGATTCTTAGAAATCATTTTATCTATGATTAGAGTAAGAAACTTAATTCTATCAAGAGGTTCACATAGTATAACTATACCTTTACCTTTTTTAGCTTGCCATTTGCCAGCGGCTTCTTCATAAATAGGATTAAGATTATCGTTCATTGTTTTTAATTATATTCTTCTTCATATTCAAAATCATTGTTATCAGAATCATCTAAAGCATCACTAACATTATCTGAATCATTGAAATCATCGTCATCAAATAAACTATTATACATTCCAAAAGCTTTTTTACATTTAGTTTTACCTTTACCTTTTGGAGATATACCAAGTTTAATAGGATTAACAATATTCATAGCTTCATTATAATAATAGAGATAATTAATATTCCATTCAGAAATATCTCTGTCATCTATAAGATTACATACAGTAACTCTTTGACCAGCAGATAAAGAACTCTTCTTAGTTTTAGGAGAATTATCTTCATTATATCCTATAACTTCTACTTTCATTAAAGAACCACCATTAGTAGATATAAAATAACGAGTATTTCTTTGAACTTCTTCGGTTGTCAACTTTCCATCTACAATATGAGTATATTCAAGTTTATACTTACGAGCAACATTTTGAGTCTTACAAAAATCAAGAACGCTCTTAGAATTTCTTAAAGTATCCATAATAGGAATTCCATTAAGAAAATATTGATTTACAGAATAAGCTACAATAGGAGCATTATATCCTTTAGTTAAATCTTCAGAAAACATCTTATGATTCATTCGAGAACCTTTAAGTTTAACATCTCCAGAAGACTTACGAGTAATATAACTATTTACACCTTCACAAGCATATAATTCATACTCAGTAAATTCAAGTTCAAGACCAAGATATTTCTCCCATTCATGACATATTTCATTTGCTTTCTCCTCAAGTTCTAAAGGAACTAATGTAACAATACCATCTGTATTCGCACTAATTACTTTAATTCCTGCAAGTTCAAGACTTTCAATAAGCATTAAAAGAAATAATTGTCCATTAATAGTAACTTGATACATTGCTTTCTTATCACAAAGAAATGATTTCTCACTTCCCATCTTTCCAAATATACCAGCATTAGCTACAATCTTTAAACAAGCAGCAGCAGTACCATGCTTATCTCTTTCTTCATAAGAAAGAGTTTTATCTTTAGCAAGATGTTTATGTTCTATTCGTTCATCTACAATAGTATCAGCAATTCTAAACCATGCTTTAGGATTAAAATGCTTTTGACATACTTTAAGAGAACGAATCATATTAGGATAATAACTTGCAACGTCTCTATCTACAATCTTATAATTCTTATTTGTATAAACATGAGGAATCTCATTACTATGTAAACCACCAGTAGCCAGAGTATATTCTGTATCTTTAAACTTTATAGTCTTTTCAAATTCTCCTTTTTCTCCTTTAAGAACAAGAAGTTTAAGTTCAGACAATAAGTTATTAAAGTAATCAGTTTTAAAACGTACTTTATCAGATATAATATCTGCAACTACTATTTTACGTCTAATAGTCTTAACTTCAAGAAATGCTTTTGGATGTAAACCTGTGAACTTACTATATAATTTAGTAATAACTTTATCTGCAATAGTACTTCTACTTGCTGAATAGACATCAACTTTATACTCCTTACTAATAGAATATCTTAATCTTATTTCTTCTTGATTAAGTCGAACGATTTCACCACAAATAAGAACATCATTAAGATTATACTCTTCCATTTGTTCTTTATATTCAATAGGTAAATATCTTTCCCACTTATTAGCGAAATACATACTTAATTGAAAGTCTGTCATTGTTTTAGTAGCAGGATTATCTGCATAATAATGTCTATCAAGTTCTTCAATATCAGGCATAACCCATTCCAATAGATTATACCATTTAATATTAATAGAAGTTTGTTTAAGACTCTTATGAAAATGATCTAAACGAAATACTTTCATTAAATCAATATCTCTAAAACTAAGATTATTTCTTCCAAGAGTAGAAGTAAATTCATCTTTCCAAAGAACATCATCGTTACTCGCACGAATAATTCTTTGTGAAGCTTCATTAAGAAACTTAATAAGTTCTTTTACAGTTTTAAATCTATTCCAATACATTAATAATGCAGACAACATAAATCTATCATACTTTGAATTATTATATCCAAAATAATCAGCTTTATTTTGAAGAAAACCTAATAGATTTACTAAATCATCTCCATTATTATCATGTAAACTAAATTTATATCTGGGAAGAGTACTTATTCTTTCCTTAATTTCTTTTACAGTAAGTTTATCAACTAATGGAATAGCATCACCTTTCTCATTAACACAATCTTTAAAAGTATCAAGATAAGACTTAATAGGTACAAAGATTACTGAGAAATAGTTCTTCATTGATTCCACATCATATATAAGTCCAAAAGCCATATTGTTATAGAGTTATAAGTTTAAAACCTTCAAGATTATTATTATCTATTGCATTTAGACACTTAATAAGTTTAACTTTAAAAAGAAGTTTAGTATTATCATACAATAAAGATAATGGATTATAATTAAGAAAATAATATATTCCATTATAATAATATACAATATCATCTTTAGAAGGATTTTGTCCAATAAGTCGAGCACCGGCATTACCAAGTAATATCATAAATCGAGGCTCGTACATTTTAATACCCCTGTAGAGGATCGTAAAACAACATCTTGTTACTGCTTGATTAAATCCATCTTCATAAGGAGCACATCTAATAAGACTTGTAATTAAATAATCATCTTCAATATTTCTTCTAAATGTATTAGAATATATTTCAGTAATAGATTTAACTCCAATATTATTAGATAATACTCCTTTATCAGACTTTTGTAACTGTGGAAATACAATAAATGCTTTACCAAAAGGATTACCTATATTCTTACAGTGAGGATTATCATTAGTAACCCTAAGAGGACATTGCATACATATTGCTGGCAACTTCTTTTCTACTATCTTACCCATAAGCCATAAATACTCTATTTCTACATCTACTAACTGCTACATATAATCTACGAAGAAGTTCATCTATATTAGAATATGGAGTTCTTCCATCAGCTTGAAATACAATATCATTAATATCTATATAAACATCATTGAAAGTACTTCCTTGAGATTTATGCGAAGTTAACGCAAAACCATAATCTAAGTCACGACTAAACTTAATCTTTCCTGTATTATCAAGAATATTAGTAAGAAGAAGATTTCTTTCTTTAAAAGCATAATATTCTTTCCATCTTTTACTTCTATTATATTTATCAGCAGATTTTGCAGATTCAATAAGAGTATTTGCAATCTTATAATATATAGCTACATTATTATAATCTGAATGATCTACAACAAATAATGGCTTAGTAGGTTTACCTCCATATATAGCTATAAATCTTACAAGAAAACCTTTTATTCCATCACTATTCGTATAATTTGTAACATCCTTTATTATATAATCTTCTGAATTAGTAATAATAGTTTCACCAAATTCATCAAGCATTGTAGTATAACAAAGAACTAAATCATTACGAGTAAGAACAGAACGATTAGCGTCTTCAATAAGATTATTTCTAATATAACTATTCCATGTACTTACAGCCTTATTAGTATAACAAATAAGTCTACACTCATCTACATTAGAAGTAAATTCATCACTATTAAATCCTTCAAGAACTAAGCTTGCAAATTCATCTTTACAACAGGTATAATAACCTAATGTTCCAATATCATTAAATCTAACACGATTTCTATTTACTTCTTCTAAGAACTTATAAGTACGATGTTTTATATCATATCTTAATAATTCAAGAGTATAAGCAATAGGATTACTTGCATCTTGTCGAACAATTTCATTAAGAGTAAATACAGGAATACCAGTAAAGCAAGAACTTGTTCGTTCATTAACAGGAGGAAGCTGACAACTATCTCCCATATATATTATACGACATCCATGTGCTTTACATTCTCTTTCTATAAGTATCTTTAAATTACGTCCAATCATAGATGCTTCATCTACAACATATAACTTATAACCTTGAATCTTTTTCTCAGCAAGAGGATCAAATGGAGGATTATTAATATCAAAGTTATCAACATCTACATTTAATCTAAGACCTAAATCAGATTGAATAGTATTTACTTTTCTTCCTGTAGCTTGAGCTAATACACGAACTGCTTTATGAGTTGGAGCTGCTAAACCAATAACAGAATTAGCATAACCACTTAATTCAAGAATATACTTAATAAGAAATGTTTTACCAGTTCCACCTGCACCACATAAACCAACAGCTAATGTAGGAGGATTAGGATCGTTAAGAAATTCAAGTATTTTATCACAAGCACGTTTTTGATCTTCGGTAAGTTTAGCATTTAGCTTAGGAGCTTTAGCATCTTTAAAGTTATTGAACTTTTCCATCTATATCATTCTTTTTAAGAAGAAACTTACTAATACCATCTTCAAATATAATATCTCCTAATACAAGAAGTTTATGTTTAAATGGTATATAATTTTTAGTTGTTGCTTCTTTATTATCTCTAATTATTTTAACAGGACGTAAACCATCTGCACCAGTATCAGTATAGATAATATGAAATCCCTTACAACTATAAGATTGTTTAGATATTGGAATAGCAATACTACTTTTCAAAGGAGTAAATACATATTTATCTTCTTTCCATGTAATAATACCAACTACTTTCTTTTGAAGAACTTCTTTCTTAGGTTCTTCTTGAACTGTTGGTTTAATAGCACTAAATCCAAACTTCATCCTCTTAGTTTTATATATTCTTTGAAACTATTAAAACTATCTAAATCAAACTTACATATATCTACATTATCTACTCTCAGAGATTTTATAGTACCTAAAATACATATAAAACATGTATTATGTTTATATTCTCCACAATAATTAGCAAGTTTATAACTTTTATCCATTTTATCATAGTATATACAAGTTTCAGCAGGAGCAAAATAAAGAGTAGGAATTTCAGACCATGATAGTTTATTCTCTCCTTTACGGGGGAATATACCAGAAGACTTACCTTTAACAATTAATATCTTAGGAATTTCCTTATACATATTAGAACCAACATTAAGATAGATAAAAGTATCATCTTCTCTACGAATTATAATACCAGCTTCTTCACCATTAAATACTGGTAATACTTCATCTACCTTAATATATTGACTAAGATTGATACATTCAATTTTATTTTCTTTATCCATTTCTTTGAATATAAATATTATATAATCTTTCAAATTCAGCAGGATCACTAATAGCAATAATCTTTTGTTTAGGAGTTAGATAAATATTAGACAATAAAATAATTCTATTAACTACTAAACAATCATCTTCTACTCTTACAACTTCTAATACGAGAGTATTACCATTATCCAAACATTCAGTACAATGAGGACATAAAACATTATTTCCTTTTCCAAAGATAAGAATAGGAGCACCACAAGAAATACATTTCTTATTAAATGCTTCTATACCTTCTTCATCAAACATAATACGTTTAAATTGCATTTACTTTTGATGTTTTAACCGTTTAATAGCATCTTTCTTAGAATACGCCATAATCTTCTTTCCTTTAATAGTAAATTCCCTTAATTCTCTTATAGGACTTTTTACTTTATAATCAGGATTATAATTATATCGTGTTCTTTTAGTATTATAAGGATTACCTATCATACTACCGCTAAGTGCTGCCATACCTAAAGTTAATAACGCAGCTTTTCTAATTTTATCTCCCATATTACTTAGTAGAAATTAAACCAACAGTTTTAAGTACTTGCATTTTCTTTTTATCTGTTGAAAAACAAAGTTTATACTTAGAAACAACAGTACCAATAACAATTTTTCTTCTTGTAATCATAACACATTCAATTTTAAAATTATTAATATGATTAATTTAATATAATGCTTTATTGATGCTATCACCCCTGTAGAGGGCGACATAAACACAAAATAATAGCCGAACTGCATTACGCAATCCAGCTATTAACATATAAACGAAGTTATTAACGAGAAAAGTCATTTCCACTATTAATAAGATATTCAGGAGTACAAGGATAGAGAATATTTTCATCAGTAACTGCGAATACATAAGCTTCTCCTTTAGGAGTATATTCATGACCAACGATAGTAACAATAAAAACATCTAAACTACCATCGTCTTTAAAATCTCTAACATATCTTACTCGACGACCTTTAAATCTTTTTGCAAAACTAACAGCGTCGATTCTTACTGGTTTAAATCTTTTAACTTCATTCATAATTCATATATTTAAGTTAATACTAAGTTCATTTAAAAGGAGAGCCGCTGCTCTCCTGCATAACAGATTTATAAAATACTGTAAGAGCTACTACACGTAGTAGACGAATAGTTTCACAACTATGAGTGAATTAAATTGCTTATTAACATATACTTTACGATAAGAATTTCTCTTTCTCAACCATTACTGGAAGTATTTCAACTTAATGAGTCATCATCAGTGTTAACATTTAAAAATAGTAACTGTTTCACAACAGCTACTATTTCGCTGACTAAACAAACATTTCAATTTTCATTGAAATTACAAAGACCGTCACAACCAGAAACCAAAACTTCTCAATTAATTTCATTAAAAACAACTTTTATTCTTAAATTACGAGCGTAACATTCACTAAATAT
>OHLM01000374.1_pt1 | contig 15842 bp, 18 predicted proteins | sample 1569101 | NCBI WGS metagenome assembly OHLM01 (sample SAMEA3879558, study PRJEB24766) | human gut metagenome | biome: human-associated habitat; feature: feces | place: USA | collected 1985/1987
AGCACAAAGATTATTAAAGGAAATCGGTGGTATATCACAATTATCTCATATTTGTTATGCTGATCTCATTGCGCTTAAAGGGATTAAAAAGGCCAAAGCCATTGAATTATTAAGTGTTATTGAAATGAGTAAGCGATTAAAACAAAAAGAATCACATGAATCATTGTTATCACCAAGCGATATTTATGATTATGTTAAAAATGAAATGATGATGTTGAAGCAGGAACATTTTGTGGTTTTGTGCTTAGATATTCGTAATCGTGTGATTAAGAAGAAAACAATATTTATAGGCTCATTAAATATGAGTATTGTTACGCCACGTGAAGTCTTTAAAGAGGCTATTGGAGTCAGTAGTGCTAAAATGATACTTTTACATAATCATCCCAGTGGTGATGCCTTGCCTAGTCAGGAGGATTTGTATTTGACAGAGCAATTTGTTAAACTTGGCGAAATGATGGCTATTGAAATAATGGATCATATCATCATTGGCTGGAATCAATTTTATAGCATAAAAGCGAAACAACTCTATTATGATAATCATGGTTGAAATGTTTATCCTTTTTTAATTTGCTTTTTTTTATACCAGATATTATAATGGTATGAGACTAGGGGTGATATTTTGTATAAAAAGAATAAATGGAATAAGCATAATAAAAGAATTGTAATTGTTACAATTATATTGGTACTCTTTTCTGTTGTGACTTTAGTCACAAGTCGTTCTGCTTCTGGAATTGAAACAATTTTTAAAGATACCATTGCAAATATTGAATATGTAAGTGGTCTTTTTAATGAATATAGTGAGATGAAGGATGTTTATGAAGAAAATGCAAAGCTTAAGCAGAAATTAGATGATTTAGCTCGTGAATCAGCCATGAATGATGTTTTAACTTCTGAGTTGAATCAATTAAAAGATATTACAAAAATCAAATATCTACCAACTGATTATCAAGTGAAATATACAACAGTTATTACTAGAGATGCTGAAAACTGGACAAATGAAGTAACTATAAATATTGGAAAACTTTCAGGGATTAAAGAAGGAATGGCGGTGATAACTGCCCAAGGTATGATTGGAACAGTGACAAGTGTAAGTGAAATTTCATCAACTGTTTCACTATTATCTTCTGAAAATTCAAAGAGTCAGTTACCGGTTATGATCTTGAGTGGTGATAAAGAATATTATGGTCTTTTAAATCGTTATGATTTATCTACAAAAAGTTATCGTATTACACTGTTAAGTGATGTAGAAAAACTCGAAAATGGTGCAAAGGTTGTAACGAGTGGATTAGGTGGTCCTGGCAAGAGTCCTAAAGGGATTTTGGTAGGGACAGTAGATGGTTTTACATTGGGTGATGATGCAACTGAGTCTGTATGTACTGCAAAACCAAGCGCAGATTTTAATTCATTAAATTATGTTGCTGTGGTTCAAAGGGTGAATGAAGAATGAAAACAAGAATGACAGATAGTTATTTATTCAAATGTATTATGCTTGTTATCGCTTGTTTTGTTTTAGATAGTACAATCAGTTATTTTTTGCCTTATAACTATACAAAAGTTGGGATGACAATAGTCCCTTGCTTAGGTTTGATGATGTTTTCAATGCTTGTGAGGACTGTTGATGGTGCAGAGAGATATCTTTTTGCAGCTATATGTAGTGTTTATTATTCGATTGTTTATTCGAACTCTTTAGCTATTTATATACTTATTTATTGTTTAATCGCCTTTGTTCGATCTTATCTTTTCAAATTAGAGTCTTTAAGTTTGATAGAATCTATGATTTTCTGTATTTTGACAATATTTGCGCAAGAATGCGTGGTATATTGGCTGATGTGGATTACCAATATGACAAGATATCCTATTGTTTCATTCTTAACAATGAGGATGTTACCTACTTTAATAGTTAATCTTGTATTATCTGTAGGTGTTTATTGGGTCTATAATAAAGTTAAGATAGAGGTGGAATAATGAATATTGAAGTTAAAGGTGTAAATGGTGTTTTGGTTTTGAAAGTGAATCAGTTTTGTGATTTTGATACAGTATTAAATGATTTAAATATGCTCTTGGAACAACCTATCTTTCAACAAGATGGTTATTATCCAAGGGCATATTTTGATTTTGGGTGTCGATATTTGAAAAAAGAAGAATTAAATCATCTGATTATGTTGATAAAGCAAAAGAAGAAAATCTTGTTTGATGGTTTGTCATTGCCGCATGTTCAGAATCAACTAGAAATCAAACGACAACAATTGCGTAATGGGGAAGAACTTTTCATTGATAAAGAAACTTTATTTTTAGGGACAGTGAATCCTGGAAGTTATGTTTATTGTTATGACAATGTTTATTTTTTAAATACTGTACGTGGCACAATAGTTGCAATGAATGAAAATGTAAAGATTTATGGTCATGATTTTCAAAACGCTCAAATTGTCATAAATCAAGAAACTTTGCATGATTTGACAACATCTGCACTAACAAGTGTCTATTATAAAGATAATTGTATTAAAGCCAAGAAGGAGGATGGTTATGAGCAGAACTATTGTAGTTACATCGGGTAAAGGTGGAGTTGGAAAAAGTAGTATGACAATTAATTTAGGGTATGCATTAGCATCGCAGGGACAGAAAGTGTGTTTGATTGATGCAGACTTTGGATTAAAAAATCTCGATGTTATGATGGGATTAGAAAATCGTGTTATTTATGATTTGAATGATGTCATTTCTAATAAATGTTCTTTGAAACAAATTTTAGTAAAAGATAAGAGGATGGATTCGTTGTATTTGTTGCCAGCATGTAAATCGTTATCATTTGAGAATTTGAATGTTGATTATATGATGAAAATGATTGAACAATTAAAAAATGAATTTGATTTTATTTTAATAGATAGTCCAGCTGGAATTGAAAAAGGTTTTCAATATGCAAGTGGATTATCACAAGAAGCTATTATTGTTGTGACACTAGATGTTGTTTCATTAAGAGATGCAGATCGTGTTGTGGGATTGCTATTGAAGCAGGGAGTCACTAACTTACATATGCTGGTGAATAAATATAACGATGAAGATATACATAAGGGAAGAAGTTTGACATTAAAAGATGCCTATGACATTTTGTCAATTCCTTTGCTGGGACTTGTTTATGATGATCATGAAATGTTAGAGGCAAACAATAAGGGAATGCCAATTTATTTACAGAAGAATTTGTCTATTAGTGGATGTTTTGATCGAATTATTAAGAGATTAGATGGGCAGGAAGTTCCTTTTCAAAAAAATAAGAAAAAACCGTTGTTTGAAAGAATATTTGGATAATAATTTTATATTTTTTTCATAAGTATAGATGAGGTGACATACTTGTGAATGAAATAGATGAAATTAAAAGACGTATGGAAAAGCGTAGGGCACACCATCACCCAACATTAACTGATCGCCATTTTTCAAGGTTGTATAATGGAATGATCAAATGTATGGTTGTATTATTGGTGGGAGTGGCAATTTGTGCTTATGTGAAGGTGAGTCCAAATGGCGAATATATAAAAGATTATGTTTTGAATGATATGCATTTTACCGAATTGACAAAATGGGTGAATAATCAATTGTTATCTTTTAATAAAAAGAATGATAATGCAGCAACCGTTTCTAGTCAAGTATCCTATAAAAATATTAAAGATAACTATTATACGAATCAATCTAATGAAGTTTTGAATTTTGATAAAGGTCGTGTCATTTATGTTGGAAAACAAGATATGCTTGGGCAATATGTTACTGTTTTATTAGAAAACAATATTGAAGTGACTTTTGGACAGATGACAGATGTCTTTGTGAGTGCTTATGATCAGGTTGATGCGGCAACGATACTTGGAACATATCAAAATCAGGTTATGATTATCTTTACGCAAGGTGAAAAGGAAATTGACTATTCAACGTTTGAAGAACTTATTTCATAAAATTGATATTCACCCAGTTACACTTATATATTTTGTACTTGCATGGATAGGGGGATATTTAAAATGGTATCTTTCCACTTTGCTAATTGTGTGCCTTCACGAAATATGCCATCTTTTGATGGCATATTATTTTGATTTTGAAATTGATAAAGTTGAGATTTTACCATTTGGAGCCTATTTGTCTTTAAATGATTTTTATTTTCACCCTATACGTGAAGATTTGTGTGGTTTTGGCTGGACCGTGCAGTCATTTGCTAATCTATGGGCTCATTCTGGTGTTGAGTTCTGGTGTCTATCAAGAATATCTTTTAACTATGAATATGATGGTATTTGTATTTAATCTTGTACCTATATACCCAATGGATGGGGGTCGTATTATCGGTTTGATTCTCCAAAGTGTTATGGACTTAAAAAAAGCTTTGTATTTAACATTGAAAATATCTGTGTTTGTTTTTTGTATATTATTTTGTTTTTATTGTCAAATGAATACATTTGTTATACTTAGTTATTTGTTTATCCAGCAATTTTATTATCTGAAGTTTATACCAGTCTATTTACGGAAATACTATACTCAGATACCAAGCTTATATCCGCGTGATAAGATTGTTTTAAATCGTACCTTGACTTATCGGAGAGGATTTCATAATTATTACCAGGTAGATGGTTTGATATATGATGAACAGGAAATGGTAGGAGAATTGATTAAGAATGTAAAAAAATAGGAAATATGAGATTATATCTTGTTTTTTTTGATAGATTATGATATCATACTACAGGTATTTCAAATACACACATTGTGAATTCGTGAATCGAGTGCTCTGGTAGAGTGGTTTATGTTAGAAGCAATGGAGGAAAAAAACAAAAGGAGGAAGTTACAATGGCAGTAATTTCAATGAAAAAATTATTAGAAGTTGGTGTTCATTTTGGGCATCAAACAAAAAGATGGAATCCAAAAATGGCTCCATACATTTTCACTTCAAGAAACGGTATTTATATTATCGATTTAAAGAAATCATCTGATAAAATCGATGAAGCTTATGCAGCTATGATGGATATCGTTGCTAAGGGTGGAAAAGTTTTATTTGTAGGAACTAAAAAACAAGCTCAAGAAGCTGTACAATTAGAAGCTCAAAGATCTGGAAGTTTCTATGTAAATTCTCGTTGGTTAGGAGGAACTTTAACAAATTTCAAAACTATCCAAAAGAGAATTAGAAGATTAAAAGAATTAGAAAAAATGGATGAAGATGGAACTTTAGAATTATTTACTAAGAAAGAAGCAATCTTACTTAAAAAAGAACAAGCTAAGTTAGAAAAGAACTTAGGTGGTATCAAAGAAATGAGAAGATTACCAAATGCTTTATTTGTAGTTGATCCTAAAGTTGAACATAATGCAGTTGCAGAAGCAAAAATCTTAGGAATTCCTGTATTTGGTATTGTTGATACAAATTGTGATCCTGATGAAGTTGATTATGTTATTCCAGCAAATGATGATGCAATCAGAGCTGTTAAATTAATCGTTGCTGCAATGGCTGATGCTGTATGTGAAGCAAAAGGTGAACCTTTAACTGTTGCATATGTAAAAGATGAAGATGATAAAGAAGTATCTATGAATGATGCTGTCGCTTCTGTAGAAGAAAGCAAACAAAGAGGACCTAGATATAAAAATCAAGGGCGTCCTAGATATAACAGAAATGCTGAAGTAAGCAAACCAGCTGAAGTTAAGGAACCAAAAACTGAAGCATAGTGAGAACAAGGGGAGGCTTATGTCTTTCCCTTTTTTATAAAAAAACATAAATGGAGGATAAAAGAATGGCTATTAGTGCAAAATTAGTAAAAGAATTACGTGAAAAAACTGGTGCTGGAATGATGGATTGTAAGAAAGCATTAGAAGCATGTGATGGGAATTTAGAAGCATCATTTGACTGGTTAAGAGAAAAAGGAATTGCAAAAGCTGCTAAAAAAGCTGATCGTATTGCTGCTGAAGGTTTAACTGCTTTTGTCATTGATGGAAATGCTGCATCAATCGTAGAAGTGAACTCTGAAACAGATTTCGTTGCTAAAAATGCTGAGTTCCAAGAATTAGTAGCAGATATTGCAAAAGTAATTGTAGCAAATCAACCAGCAGATTTGGATGCTGCTTTAAAATTACAATTAGATGGTAAAGATTTAGAAACAGTGATTGCTGAAAAAAGTGGTAAAATTGGAGAAAAATTGAGTTTAAGAAGATTTGCTGTTTTAACTAAAGAAGATGCTGAAGTTTTTGGGGCATATTCACATATGGGTGGAAAAATGTCTGCATTAGTTAAATTAAGTGATTCTGATGAAGAAAAAGCAAAAGATATTGCTATGCATGTTGCTGCAAGTGCACCACAATATATTGATAGAACTGCTATTCCAACTGAAGTTTTAGATAGAGAGTTAACTGTATTAAAAGCTCAAGCAATGGAAGAAAATGCTACAAGTGCTAAACCTAAACCAGAAAATATTATTGAAAAAATGGTTGAAGGTCGTTTGAACAAAAACTTAAAAGAAATGTGCTTAGTGGATCAAGAATTCATTAAAGATCCTGATCAAACTGTAGCTAAATACTTAGGAAATGGAAAAGTTTTAGAAATGGTTCGTTTCCAAGTTGGTGAAGGAATGGAAAAAAGAGAAGAAAACTTTGCTGAAGAAGTTGCTGCTCAAATGAAGGGATAATAACTGAATATAAGGGGGAGGACACTTTTTGTGCCCTTTTCTTGTAAAATGAAGGAGAATTATATGAAGTACAATAGAGTTTTGTTGAAATTAAGTGGTGAGGCATTGGCTGGAGAGCAAGGATTTGGGATTAATCCAGTTGTTGTCGCTGATGTAGCAAGACAAATTAAAGATGCAAAAGATTTAGGTGTTGAAATTGCTATTGTTTGTGGTGGCGGAAATATCTGGCGTGGAAAAACTGGTAGTGATATGGGTATGGAAAGAGCAGCAGCAGACTATATGGGAATGCTCGCTACAGTTATGAATGGTATGGCTTTACAAAATGCCCTAGAAGCTATTGGTGTTAATACAAGATTATTATCTGCTATTGACATGAAGGAAGTTGCTGAGCCATATATTAGAAGAAGAGCAGTTCGTCATTTGGAAAAGGGAAGAATTGTTATCTTTGGTGCTGGTACAGGGAGTCCTTTCTTTACAACGGATACAACTGCGGCTTTACGAGCTGCTGAAATGAATGCAGATGTTATTTTAATGGCTAAAAATGGTGTTGATGGTGTTTATTCAGCTGATCCTAAAGTTGATCCAACAGCTAAAAAATATGATCACATCACTTATTTAGATGTTTTAAACGAAGATTTACATATTATGGATCAAACAGCTATTACTTTATGTAAAGATAATGGTATTGATTTATGTGTATTTAATATGCAAGAAGATGGAAACATCGCTAAAGCTTGTGATGGTGCTTCTATTGGAACAATTATTTCAAAGGGAGGAGAATAAATATGTTAAATTTGATTTTAGAAGAAACAAAAGAAAAGATGGACAAATCTATTGATGCTTTTAAAAATGAACTTTCTACAGTAAGAACAGGACGTGCTAATCCAACAATGTTAGATAGAGTTATGGTTAATTATTATGGTGAGAAGACACCATTGAACCAAATGGCTAGTATTTCTGTTGTTGAAGGTCGTCAGTTAATGATTAAACCATATGACAAATCAACATTAAAAGATATTGAACATGGTGTTTATGAAGCTGATTTGGGATTGGCTCCACAAAATGATGGAGAAGTCATTCGTATCAATGTTCCTGCTTTGACTGAAGAGACAAGAAGGGGTTACGTGAAACAAGCAAAAAAATTTGCTGAAGATGCTAAAGTTGCATTGCGTAACATTAGAAGATCAGCAAATGATGATGTTGATAAAGCTGGTTTAACTGAAGATGAAGTTAAACAAGGAAAAGAAAGAGTTCAGAAGTTGACTGATGAATATGTAAAGATTATTGATCAATTAGCAAAAGATAAAGAAGAAGATTTGATGAGTGTTTAATAACGATTGAGATAAAGGTTTTATACTTTTATCTCTTTTTGTTTGATATTATAATCATCTTTAAAGGAGGAGTTAAGATGCTTAAAATTGGAGAATTTTCGAAACTAACGAATATTTCTGTTCGAATGCTTCATCATTATGATGAAATTGGATTACTAAAACCAATCAAAATAGATGCTCAAAATGGGTATCGGTTCTATTCTGTTTCACAAGTTCCAGACTTGCAAAAAATTGTAATGCTTCGTGATCTTCATTTTCAAATTCCAGAGATTCAAAGTGCTCTTCATGATTGGTCAAAGGAAACGCTTATCAAAAAGATGAAATGCAAGATATTAGAAAAAGAGACTTTAATTGAAAAGGAAAATAAACTGATTAAGCAAATAGAACAGACAATCCATAGTATCGAAACAGAGCAACTTGATTTACACTATAATGTTATTTTAAGAGAAGTTTTTGATCAATATGTTATTTCATTAAGAAAAAAATACCACATTATCATAACGAAGGTATTTTATGGAAAGAACTTTATCAATATGTAAGGAAAAATCATATAGAAATATTAAAGCAGAACAATAATAATATAGCTATTTATTATGATGAAGAACATAAAGAAGGACAGGTAGATATAGAAGTTTGCTTTTTAGTTAAACATTTTGTTGAATGTTCAACGCCTTATCAATGCAAGGTGATAAAAGGTGTTCAAACTATGGCTTGTATGATGGTAAGAGGGAGTTATCAAAATTTAAATCTTGCTTATCAGTCTTTTGCTAAATGGTTAGAAGATAACCCTCAATATCAAATGAATGGTCTTTCAAGACAAATATGTCATCGAGATTATACGAATGAGAATAATGAAAATGACTATCTAACAGAAATTCAAATTCCTGTTCATATTATGAATGGATAAAAATATTTTTCCTTGACTCTTACATGATGTGAGGGTTTATGCTCAGTTTATAAAGAGAAAAAGATCTCTTTAACTAATGAACAAAGGAGTGAAATATGAAGTGAGTCAAAATCAATTTCAAATGAATCCAATTGGAACAATTGATAAAGAACATATCATCAATGTGAATTCAAAGTTTAATAAAGGTTTAAAATATCTTTCTATGTTTAGTCATGCTATTTTAATTTATAAAAATGGTGAAAATTCAAATATATTAAATACAAACCTCTGCCAAAAAACAGTTTTATTAAAAGAGGTTCACGAATATCAAGGGAAAATAATTGTAGAGGGTCTGGATAAATTTGATAGAGAGAGCCTTTTGTATGATATAAAACCATATTTTCCAAACGAAGATAGAGTTAAAGATGCAGTTGTTTTTGAAGAAAGGAATTATAAATTTTTATTAAAGAATTCTGTATCACAATTAGGTGTAATTAGAAAACAAGCAGGACAATATTATATTGAAATCAATAAGTGTTTTGAGGACTATGCGGATATTTTAAAAGACTATTCTCATATTAAGATTGTGTGGTGGTTTCATAAGTTTGAAACTGATAAGTACAGAAGAATATTAGAATGTGATCCGCCGTATGAAAATGCTCCTAGAACGGGTGTCTTTGCATCACGTTCACCCGTCCGACCTAATCCCATAGCAATAACAACAGCAAAAATATTAGATATTGATGAAGATATGAAGCGCATTAAAGTTTCTGCGTTGGACTGCTTTGATAAGACAACATGTTTAGGTATTAGTCCGTATGTGCCAGATAGAGATTGTGTTGTTGAATATCGTTTGCCAAATTGGCTAAATCATTGGCCAGAATGGCTAGATGATAGTGAATTCACAATAATGCATGAACCAATTTTGTTAATAGCAGATTCTCATAAATTTGAAAAATATATTGATCAATCTCGTAAGAACATATCAACAAGAATTTCTTTTGATGAAGCTACATTACAACCAGTGTCTCACAAAGGAATTATGATCAAAGGAGCGCGACAGAATAATTTGAAGAACATAGATGTTATGATACCATATCATAAAATAACTGTTATAACAGGAGTGAGTGGAAGTGGGAAATCTAGTTTGGCTTTTGAAACGATTTATGCAGAGAGTCAACAAAGATTTTTAGCTAGTATGTCGCTTTCTAGAAGAAATCATTTTTTACAATTAGAGAAACCGGATTGTGATCAAATTATTGGATTACCGCCTGCTATAGCAATTTCACAACAAAATAATAACAGAAATCCTCGTTCAACAGTTGGAACAGTAACAGATATAAATAGTTTATTGCGAACACTATTTGCGAATATAGGAATGAGACATTGCCCAAAATGTGGGCGTTCTATTGAGAAGTTATCTTTTGAGGAAATTCTTCAACTTCTTTCATGTTGTCGTGCTGGTACTTCTTTAAAGATAAAACCAATATTTGAAAAGGAATATGAAAAATCGATAATTGTTCTTGATAAACGAAATGAACAATATGATGATGACATTCAACTGCTAGAAACTCAAGTTAAAAAATGTTTACAGTATGGAAAAGGGGCAATTCAAGTCTTAGTAGATGATGATGATGACTTGTTGACTCTACAAACCACTGAGAAATGTTATGATTGCAATCATATCTTATTTGAATTAACACCTGCTGATTTCAGCTTTAATCATCCTGAAAGTATGTGTCCAGTATGCCGAGGATTAGGTGTTATTATGGATGTTGATGTGAAACGTATTGTACAATATCCGAATCTATCTATATTAGATGGAGCTTCATTGTTTTGGGGAAAATTAAGGAAATTTCAGAAAAACCCCAATGCCAATTGGATGAAAGGAGAAGTTCTTGCATTGGCAGAATTATTAAATGTTAATTTGGAATTACCATGGAATGATTTACCAGAAATATTTAAGAAACAAGTGATTTATGGGACAGGCAATGATAAAGTTACATGGAGGTATACAGGAACTCATGGCAGAACAAATTCGATTTGTAGGCCAGTTGAAGGAGCGTATTATATTTTAAAAAGATTATCTCAAAATAGGGAAGGTATTTCTCAAAAATCTATGATTACCCATTTTTTAACTTCACAACTGTGTCATTGTTGCCATGGAGAGAGGCTGAAACTTGAAAGTCGTCTTGTCACTGTTGGAAACAAACGTTTTCCTGATTCAAATGAATATGGATGAAATGAACAATTGGATAATGAATTTACCTGAGCAGATTCATTTGCATGAAATTGAACTTGTCAATCCATTGTTAAAAGAAATACATATTAAGCTAATGCATTGTATTAAAATTGGTGTCGGATATTTGACTTCTGACAGAAGTATACCATCACTGTCTGGTGGTGAATGGCAAAGATTACAACTGGGCAGTCAGTTAAATACTGGACTCTCTCATATTCTTTATATTTTAGATGAGCCTACTGCTGGATTGCACCCTAAAGACTATGCTTTGCTTTTAGAAATTATAGAGAGTTTAAAAAAGCTTAATAATACTATTATTATGGTAGAACATAATAGAGACATGATGTTGGCGGCTGATCATATTATTGATATAGGTCCTAAAGCAGGAACGATGGGTGGGTATTTAACTGCTCAAGGAAGTCCTCAAGAGATTTTAAAGAGTTCTCAAAGCCAGCTAGGAAAATATTTATGTGGTCAAAAAAATATTACAAGAAGCACAGCATCTTCTTTAAATCATTGGGTTGATATAAAGAAAATCAATGGGAATAATCTTCAAAATATTCATATAACTTTTCCGTTGAATGCATTAACTTGTATTACAGGAGTGAGTGGCTCAGGAAAGAGTAGCCTCATTAATTATGGAATAATTCCTTCAGTACACTCAGTTATTGAAAATTCTATTGATAAAAATAGATATTATGAAAGCATAACAGGTGGCGATTCAATTCGCCGTATGGTTCATATTACGCAGAAGCCTATTGGTCGTTCTTCCCGCTCTACACCTGCCACTTATACTGGTCTTATGGATGAAATTCGTATGCTTTTTTCAAAAACTGAGATGGCAAAAATCCGAAACTATTCAATGAGTCATTTTAGTTATAACAGTAAAGAAGGACAGTGCCCAGCATGTCATGGTTATGGTTATAAAACCATTGAAGTACCATTTATGCCAGAAATGAAAACAAAATGTTCAATGTGCAAAGGGAAAAAATTTCATTCACCTATATTACAGATTTTATATAAAGGAAAAAATATTTCTCAAATATTAGATTTCAGTATGGAAGAAGCCCTTCTGTTTTTTTTAGAACATAAGAAAATATCTCAAATAATTCAATCTTTTATTGATATAGGATTAGGTTATATTTCACTAGGACAAAGTTCACTGACTTTATCTGGAGGAGAAGCACAAAGAATTAAATTGGCAGCTGAACTCCAAATGCCAAATCCACAGCATACTTATATTTATTAGATGAACCTTCAACTGGGTTGCATATAAGTGATATCCAGAAACTTATAAACATATTTGATCGTTTGATTTCAAAAGGGCATACAATTATTTTGGTGGAACATCATCTAGATGTTATTAAAAATGCAGATTGGATTATTGATATGGGCCCTGAGGGTGGGGAGAAGGGTGGCAATGTGAATGTTCAAGGAACTGTTTATGATGTCCAACAATGTTCTCAAAGTTATACTGGTCAACTTTTAAAGCAATGTTATATCGATGAAAATATTTAGAGACTTTCTAAGGAGTCTCTTTTATTTGTGTTACTTTTATCAATTTAATACTTCAAGTAAACGGGTGAAGTAGTGAATGAAACAGACTTCTTTTCTGTATTTTGTTTTCATAATGAAATGTTTATGATATAATACAAAAAGATTATGAGGTGAAAGTATGTTTTTTAAGAAAAAAATGCAACATGATTATGATTTAGACATGCATAATATTCCTGGTCATATTGCTTTTATTATGGATGGTAATGGCAGATGGGCGAAGAAGCGAAAGATGCCAAGAACTTATGGGCACCATGAGGGCACAAAAACTATTCGTACTCTAGCTTTAGAAGCAAATCGTTTAGGTGTGAAGGCAATGACTGTTTATGCTTTTTCTACAGAAAACTTTAAAAGAGAGGCTAGTGAAGTTGAGTATATTTTTAAATTGCCTAAAGAGTTCTTTAATTTATATCTAAAAGAATTAATGGAAAATAATGTTCAAATTCGTTATATAGGTCATTTAGAAATGGCTCCCATTGAAACTCAGAATATTATTAAGGAAGCAATCCAAAGAACTTCTGTTAATAGTGGTTTGATCTTAACTTTTGCTTTTATTTATGGTGGACGTGATGAAATTGTTGAAGCAACTAAAGTGATTTGTGAAAAGTATAAGAATGGTGAGATTTCTTTAGATGATATGACTGAGGACTATTTTGAACAGCATTTAATGACAAAAGATTTACCACCAGTTGATTTGATGGTGAGAAGTAGTGGAGAATGTCGTTTGTCTAATTTCTTACCTTGGCAATTGGCATATGCAGAATTTATTTTTGATGAAACATTGTGGCCTGATTTTGATGAAGAACATTTACATAGAGCAATAGCTATTTATCAAGGCAGAGAAAGAAGATTTGGAGGAGTATTAAAATGAAAACAAGAATTATTACAGGACTTGTCTTAATTGCAATTATTTTACCTTGTGTTATTATTGGTAATATTCCTTTTCAAGTTCTTGTAGGAATTGTTGCGGGAGCAGCGGTTTTTGAGATGCTCTCTATTTGTGATCGTCCAAAAGCAAATATTTATTTGTATCCATTAGTTGGTGTATTTGTATTTTATTCATTATTTTTTATGAATTCTTTGATGATTTCAACTGAAATCATCATGGTATATCTGATTACTTTATTGGCCTGTAGCATGTTTGATAATGGTATGAACTTTCATCGTTTATGCTATTATTTTACAGCAGGTGTTTTGATTGCTATGGGGTTACATATGATTTATCAGTTGCGTTTAACATATGGTGTTGAATATCTTATCATATTGGCATTGGCAACGTTTGGGACAGATACGGGTGCTTATTTTGCTGGGATGATGTTTGGTAAACATAAACTTAATCCAAGACTTTCACCTAAGAAGACTATTGAAGGGTCAATTGGCGGTATGTTGTTTGGAACTGTTCTTTCTGTTGCTTATGGTGCATATATTCAAGTGAACATACCTTTGACATTATTGATTGCTGTGTGTTTAATTTTAACAATAACTGGACAGATTGGTGATTTGACTTTTAGCAGTATCAAGAGAACTTTTGAAGTGAAAGATTATTCACAGTTATTACCAGGCCATGGTGGTGTCCTAGATCGCTTTGATTCCATTTTATTTAATGCAATGGTTTTTGGGCTTTTACTTCATTTTATAGCAATGGCGGTGATATAGTATGAAAAAAATAACAGTATTGGGTGTAACTGGTTCAATTGGTCAACAAACAGTTGATGTTGTTGTGCATCATCGTGATGAGTTTGAAATTGTTGCTATGAGTGCTGGTCGTAATATTGATGCTTTAGAAGAGATTATGAAGCAATTGAATGTTTCCCATATTTGTGTTCAAAATAAAGAGGATAAAGAGTATTTAGAGAATAAATACAAAGATTGTCATTTTTATTATGGACAAGATGGCTTAATGACAATTGCAACTTTACCAGAAGTTGAGATTGTTTTGAATGCCATTGTTGGATTTGCTGGATTACTGCCAACGATGGAAGCTATCAAAGCACATAAAGATATTGCTTTAGCAAATAAAGAAACTTTAGTAGTGGCTGGTCATTTAATTTGTCCTTTGGTTAAAGAGTATCAAGTTGCATTGTTGCCAGTTGATAGTGAGCATTCAGCTATATTCCAATCCATGAATGGTGAGAATCATCAAGATATTTCTAAAATTATTTTGACTGCAAGTGGTGGCAGTTTTAGAGATAGGACTCGTGATGAACTTGCCGATGTGACTGTTGAGCAGGCATTGAAGCATCCGAATTGGTCTATGGGTGCTAAGATTACTATAGACAGTGCAACATTATTTAATAAAGGCTTGGAAGTTATGGAAGCAAGATGGCTGTTTAATGTTGATTATGATGATATAGAAGTTTTAATTCACCCTGAGAGTATTGTTCATTCTATGGTTGAATATCAGGATACATCTGTCATTGCCCAATTAGGAACTCCAGATATGCGTTTGCCAATTCAATATGCACTCACATATCCTCGTCGTCAGCCATTAATTAATGGTCAACGTCTTTCTTTAAATGATGTCGGAAGTCTTCATTTTTACAAGCCTGATTTGAAAAGATTTCATGCTTTGGCATTAGCATATGAAGCAGGACGTCAAGGGGGCTCTATGCCCTGTGTTCTAAATGGCGCTAATGAGCAGGCTAATTCTTTATTTTTAAATGGTCGTATTCGTTTCTTAGATATTGAAAGATTGGTGGAAGATGCTATGCGAGCTCATGAGTGGGTTGATCATCCAACATTAGAACAATTATTAGAAATAGACCAATGGGCAAGAGATTTTGTTTTGAAAAGAGTAGGAGAAGATTAGATGCAAAATATTATTAACGTTTTAGTCTTTTTATTGATTTTAGGATCTATCATTATTATTCATGAATTGGGACACTTTTTAGCTGCCAAATTCTTTGGCGTTTATTGTGGTCAGTTTTCAATTGGTTTTGGTCCTAAAATTTGGTCAAAAAAAGGAAAAGAAACTGAATATGAGATTCGTGCTTTACCGTTTGGTGGATTTGTAGCTATGGCTGGTGAAGAGAATCAAGAAGATAATGAAGAGATGCAAGATATTCCAATTGAAAGAACACTGAAGGGAATTAAGGCTTATCAAAAAGTCATTATATTCTTAGCAGGTGTATTTATGAATTTCATATTGGCTATTGTTGTGCTTTTGTCTGTGAACCATTCTTAGCTTTTCCTTAGAT
>OHLM01000399.1_pt1 | contig 14979 bp, 19 predicted proteins | sample 1569101 | NCBI WGS metagenome assembly OHLM01 (sample SAMEA3879558, study PRJEB24766) | human gut metagenome | biome: human-associated habitat; feature: feces | place: USA | collected 1985/1987
TCATATGCTTCTTCACGTCTTAATTTGAAATGGGTTCCATTTATTTTCTAAAAGTCAAGCAATAAATAATTAAGGTTGTCTTAAAATTTTATCCCATCTAAAGCGTTCATTTTCTGAAATTATTCCTTTATCCTCTAACCAGAATCTTCTATCATAGTCAGTCAGTTTATGGCCGTCCGCCTTGAAAGTAACAGGAGAATCTTTATCCCACGCAAGCATTAAATGCCATAGATTAGGATATTTTTTTCTTAATGTTCTTAATTGATTAACGGTTTGATTATGACAGAACCAACATCCGCTTCTTTGAGATGACATATATAGTGGAGAAAGCAAGTTGTTTTCTTTGCATATGTTATAGCATTTTTCTTCTGGCCACCCTATAGCTATAAGTGGCGATATTTTGTTATTGACTAATATCTTGTATCTTTTTGTTTCATCATACGCTATTCCCAAGTATTTAATATATTTTGATGAATCGAGCTTTAACGCGGAAAGTTTTAGGCTACTGTTACACCACGGGACATTTAGAAGTGGCCACCCATTTATTTTATGTTTTTCATCTCCGTTTCGCGCCATTTTTCTAGCTCTATAAAAGATTTTTTCATACGTTAGTTTTTCTCCGTTTTTGTCTTTGGCACACACATGTTCAACATCTATACCAAATTCATCTTTAATTTTTTTATCTGCATATTTTTTGAAATTAACCATTTCTGGCAAATCGGCCGGTATATATTCTGTTGCCCAAACCTCAACATGAATAATTCTTTCAAGTGGCCACCTCATTTCACGCAAAGCATACAAACATGCAATTGAATCTTTTCCATAGGATAATGTCAATACGTGTATCATTATTTATCTACCTCCACAATATCAAATTTCTTTGTTTAACGTTCCTCCAATTCTGATATTTCTTTTGCGTATTTAGCGCATAATTCATAATCATCTGCTTTATACCATTTATAGTATAAAGAATCATCACCATAGCAAGTTTTCCATTTACCCCAATTAACAGGGCATTTTCTACACTTGAAAAACTTAATGTTCAATTTATTTACATACCCGCATAAATAGCACATTCTAAAAGGAATTTCCGTTATTTTGAAATGATTAAAATAATCTTTTTTATGAATTTTTGTTTTTCTGGATAACGTTTCTTCCGCTATCCACCTCCACATTTTACGATAATTTTCAAGAGTTTCTTTTTTAGTCATTTTAATTACCCTCCACAATATCAAATTTATTTGTTTCACGTTCTGGTAACTCTGAGATTATACGTGCAATTTCTGCACGTTGTTTTAATGATTTAGCGTTAACAAATTTTGTATATAAACCTGTTTTTCCACAACAAGAACCACCCGGCCACACAATAGGGCAAATAATGCAATTATCATTAGTAAATTGAGACACGTATTCACAGCAAAAACAATCATTTAACAAATAATTACTATCTGTGGTAGTTAGATATTCACTTTTAAATACTTTATCTTTTCTTATTACAGTATCTTCCGCTATCCACCTCCACATTTTACGATGATGTTCAACAGCCTCTTTTTTAGTCATAGGACAACCCCCTAAAGATTTATTATACTTATAATTATAATCATTTTTAAACAAATGTCAAGAAGAATCTTGACAAACATCTTAAAACAAAGTAAAATGTTAAATAAAGGAGGATGATAAAAATGCTTACCCTAAAATCAAAAAATTACAAAGCGGAGGATTACAATTTTTTAGCGCAACTTTTAATCTGTGGCTATGCCAGTATGTTAAAAGAGTGCAGAGGCCGCCCCTGTGATTCATGCAAATGCCGCAAATGTTGTGACGATGTACAGAGATTGCTACAACATTTACGCGAAAAAACTTCTTGACATTATACTCCCGGTGCTGTATAATGTAATCATAGGGCAACGTCCTAAAAATAAAAATTGGAGGTTAAATCATGATGGAAAAGAAGATCACACGTACTTTAGTGCGCGCCGAAGCGTGCGTAACGCTGTACAACAGAGAGCAGAAAGTTATTGATGAGGAAAATATTATCCTTATCAACCCCGGCAAGGACATTCTTGCGGATGCAAGAGCACAGCTTGAAAGCGAAAACCTCAGTGTTTTGGATATCAAGCTTGTAAGAGTGGTAAGCACCCGCTACAGCATGGAACTTTCTGATTTCATGAAACACGCGAATGTTGTAGAGGATGAAGTGAGTGAGGAGGCAACGGCATGAGAACAGAATATTCCGTGAATATCGTTGAATGCACGAAGGAACTTTCCGTAAAGGAAAAAATCATGCTTAAAGATTTTGGCAACGCTGTAGCTCTTGACAGGGCAACAGCGGAAAGTGATTCTCCTATTGTGGTTGAGGTTGACTATTTCGCACGTATGGAGGTTCACAACGAAAAGTCGCGACAGGACAAAGACTACCAGAAAATCGTGATCTGTGACACGTCTGGAAACAAGTACATCACGGGTTCTGATTCCCTTTACAATTCGCTTTGCGACATTTATGAGGAGCTTTCCTCCGCTGGTGAAAATGGGCCTTTCACCGTTGAGATTTACGGAAAACCCTCCGCTAACTACGTCGGAAAGACATTTCTTACCTGTTCCCTTTGCTAAAAAACAACACATGAAAAAAGCCCGCCTTGCGCGGGCTTTTTGTATTAGAAAGGGTGTGTTTCACGTGAAACAAACAATTAGACAACAGTACATTAAGGAAAGAAGGAGAATTCAATCTTTTATCCGGAGAGCAGAAAAAAGAGGTTATATCATTCCCGAATCTACTCTTCCCTCTATTCCCAAAAATATCACAAAAGCCTCTGTAAATCGCTTGAAAAAGATTACACCGGATAAAATATATTCCAAATCGGAATACATAAACAAGGACACAGGCGAACTTATTTCAGCAAAGCAAGGAAGAATCATAGAAAGGAAAAAAGCTACTGAAAAGGCAAAAGCGACCAGACAAGCAAAACAAACATCACAGGTTTATTCACCACCCAAAGAATCAGAACTAACAATATATAACTTGATGCAAATTCTTGAAAACTTCGTACCATCTGGCACACATACGCCATACATGCGTCAACAAATGGAAAGCAATCGAAACTATGCGTTAGGAATTTTGCAAAATGCCATTGATGAAATGGGGATTGAAAAAGTCGCATCAAACATAAAAAATTCTGATCGCTTATCAAATTTAATTGATGAGATTTTGTATTCTAGTGACAGAGAAAAAGTTAAGATTTCACTGGTAGAATTTTCTACGATTATTAGAGGAGAATCACTTTCTATTGATGAAAATATTGCGCTAACAGAGGAGCAGGACGAAATTTAAAGGGAGGTTGCGGCAATGGCTAGACAAAGAAAAGTGAAAATTATTGCCGCAGATTTTGAGACAACATCCTATGAAGGACAATCTTTCACTGAGGTATGGAGTGCGGCTTGTGCTGAACTTTATACAGACGATGTATATATTTTTCATAGCATTGAAGAACAGTTTGACTATTTTTTGTCGTTAAAAGAAAATTTAATTATTTATTATCATAACTTGAAATTTGATGGATCATTTTGGTTAGATTTTTTAGAGTACAAAACCAAATTTGTGCAAGGTTTTTCAGCGGATTATAAAAAATTAAAATTATCTGAACAGCCCAATAAATCTTATACTTATACAATATCTACGTTAGGGCAATGGTATAGTATAATGATAAAAAACGGCAAAAATATAATCGAAATACGTGATTCTTATAAATTATTACCTTTTTCTTTGGAAAAAATAGGAAAAAGTTTCGGAACAAAGCACAAAAAATTAGAAATGGAATATAAAGGATATAGATACTCCGGTTGTGAAATTAGTGAGGATGAAAAAGAATATATAAAAAATGATATATACGTTTTAAAGGAAGCGCTAGAAATAATGTATGACGAAGGCCACACCAAACTTACGATAGGCGCATGTTGTCTTTCTGAATACTTTAATAGCATATCTAAAATAGATAAACTGTCGTGGTATGGGGAAAGAAATTTAACTGATTATCCTTTGCAAGAATCGTCTGGCACAGATAACGCAGACGCATATATAAGAAAAGCTTATAAAGGCGGATGGTGCTATCTGGTGAAGGGCAAGGAAAATAAGGTGTACAAAAATGGTATAACAGCCGATGTAAATTCTTTGTATCCCTCAATGATGCACTCCGAATCAGGAAATAGATACCCTGTGGGAGAACCCGAATTTTGGCACGGTAATATGATTCCTAAAGAGGCAGAAAACAAATATTATTTTATAAGAATAAAAACCCGTTTTAAACTCAAAAAAGGTTATCTTCCGTTTATCCAGCTAAAAGGTAATTACTTATATAAAAGTACAGAATGTCTTGAAACTTCCGATATTTATAATCCAAAAGATGGAAGATACTATAGCGAGTATTATAATTTGTACGGTGAGTTAGTGCAGGCGCGTCCTGAAATAACGCTAACTTGTACAGATTATAAGCTATTTTTGGAACATTATAATGTTATGGATTTTGAAATTTTAGACGGTTGTTATTTTGACACAGAAATAGGCATATTCGACACATACATCAACAAATACAAGAAAATTAAAATGGAAAGCAAAGGCGCTAAACGTGAACTCGCTAAACTATTTTTGAATAATCTATATGGCAAAATGGCGGCCTCCACAAATAGCAGTTATAAAATTGCCATACCTAAAGAAAATTCTATCTCATTTTTAACTGTTCTTGAAAATGACAAAAAACCCGGATATATTCCAGTTGGGGCCGCAATTACTTCATACGCACGAAATTTTACAATAAGAGCCGCACAGAAAAATTACTATGGCAATGATAAACCCGGTTTTATTTATGCTGATACGGATTCTATTCATTGCGACCTGCCACCTGATAAAATCAACGGAATCACCATACATGACACAAATTTTTGTTGCTGGAAACTTGAATCTTTTTGGGATGAGGCAATATTTGCAGGACAGAAAAGATATATAGAACATGTAACGCACTCAGACGGCGAAAAGCTTGAAAAACCATACTACAATATCAAATGTGCCGGCATGCCCAAAGAATCTAAAAAACTTTTTGAAATATCATTACTTAATGATATTGAAACAGCCAAGGCCATAAAATCAACAGAAAGCAAACGTTTTATTTACGATGAAAACGGAAATATTATACACCGAGAAATAACAGACTTTAAAAAAGGACTGTGCATACCCGGAAAGCTTTTACCCAAACGAATACCGGGAGGCATTATACTAAAAGAAACAACATATGAATTTAGGTAAAAAGAACGGCGAGAGAAAATTATTTCTCTCGCCTATATCCTTAACCGTTGCAATTTACAAGCGGAAAGCACCCGAAAAAGCTAAACGGCACAATTTAATGTGGCTTATCCGTCTACGCTCATGTAAAATAACAACGGCGGATATTAAATTAAAAAGATAGCATTTTAATGATAACGTTTTTACACTCTAAATTTTTAAAACGAAATGCCCCACGTTCAAAAAAATATCTTAACTGCTCTACAAACAACGAGTTAGCCGACAGCATAACATAATTTATATTATGGTCTGGTGTTGTCACCGCAAGCTTATTTTTGCATGTGATGTCCGGACTGTCGTCACAATATATAATGCCGTCGTTTCTGTACTCACGTATAGCATAGTCCTTTTCCATGTAGCGAATAGTTCCCAAATATTTACTATAACCTGATGGTTTCTCAATAAATGTTGTACTATCGTTAAGATATACGCCTTGTGTGGTATAACTTAAAAATGAATTGCCGCTAAAAGCGCGATTAAAAGCACTTTCTGATTGTGCTTTTGCAGCACTTTCATTGTAGCCTTGTTCCATCACCCACCCCTCACCGCGAATAAATTTTGTATCGGATTGAATACGGGTGGAAATACCAAGGGCACTATAATAAGGATTCAGCAGCGAAACCGGGTTACCAATTAAATATACTGGTACATATCTTGACATATTTCCATTACCTCGCGCAATAGAAGTGTGCAAAGAAATAAGTTTTTCAACTTCCATATTACAGTAATGGTTTGTTTCACTTTGAAACTCATCCATCATCATATGCGACACGTCACTGAAAAAATGAGAATACTTTTTTAGCGTGTCAGAAGAATTTAGAGCAACGGCATATCCACAAGAAACGCCGTTTAAGAATAGTTCGTGAAATATGCCTCTTGCGAGCGGTTTAGTTTCCATGGTATAATCTGCAAAGAAAAGCCCTTGAATATCTTTAAAAAATTTGTTAGATATATCGTCTAATTCATATTTAAAGCGATATATCAAACAAAATTTTTCTTTTCTTTTTAAAAAGCGATTAACCAACAGTCTAGAAAAATACGTTGTTTTTCCTGCACTCCGGTTTGTGGTGCAAATATATATTTCCGGTTTATTTCCGTTTATGTCCATAATAGACAAAAGCTTTGTTCCGTCATAGTACACATTATCCATACTTTCACCGCCTATTCATAATTTATTATAGCACGCCTATTGCAATGTGTCAAGCCTTATGATATAATATAGAAAAGGAGGCGATATATTGGAGTATTCGCAGATTGTAACACTCATTCAGACTGTGGGCTTCCCTATTGTCATGTGCGGCGCACTGTTTTGGTATATGATTAAACAGCGCGAACAGCATAAGCAGGAGACGGACAAAATGACGGAAGCACTCAACAACAACACCGCAATTTTAACTGAGCTTGTAACGCTCATGAAAGAACGTGATATGGCATGACGAACGGAATTGACGTATCAAAACACAATGGCAATATCGATTGGGAAAAAGTAAAAAACGACAACTGTGATTTTGCTATTTTACGCGCTGGATATGGTAAATTTTCAAATCAAATTGACAGTCTTTTTAAATACAACGCTAATCAATGTATTTTAAATAAAATACCGTTTGGAGTATATTGGTTTTCGTATGCACTTGACGAAAAGGACGCTATAGCTGAGGCTGAAACTTGTTACAACACAATCAAGGATTTTCTTGATTCTATGGTACTTCCTGTTTTTTATGATTTTGAATATGATTCTGAATCTTACGCTGAAAAACAGGGTGTATATTTTAACAACGCTAGCAGGACAGCGATTATTAACGCTTTTTGTAAATTTTTTAAAGATAAAAATATTCCATGTGGTTATTATAGCAATGCTGATTATCTTAAAAATAAATTGTACCCTAAAAAATTAAACTTTCCGCTGTGGCTTGCGCAGTATAACAATTTAGCCGCCGCTTATGACTGTGTACTTGTGCAAAGGAGCAGTAGCGGAAAAGTTTCCGGAATTGTGGGGAACGTTGACATGAATGAAAATATTTCTTTGAATGTTTCACGTGAAACTTACGTATCTGACACAACTAACGATGAAAAAAATCCGGTTAAAATCGAAAAGGGAAAACACTATACTATTAAAATTACAGGTGATGATATTAACTTAATCTGTGGCGTTTCAGTTCCTGATTCTCCGCAATTCGCAGTTATAAAGTGCCGTAGAGAGGGAATATATTCTTACTGGCACATTGTAGCAATAGGAGAAAAGGGCAATCAGGCAGGAATATATCATGAGGGCGCGGAGCGTATTTGCGTTTGTGAGGTCGTATAATGCCAATATCCGGAAATTTTTGGCTAACACAATCACAAATGGAGGAAAATGCTTCTTATATTTGGCAAAAACTTTCATCATCAGGATGGACTATTGAAGCAGTTTCTGGGATGCTTGGCAATATGCAAAGTGAAAGTACAATCAATCCGGGTATATGGCAAAATTTAGATCCGTCAAATCCAGAACTAGGTTATGGCCTTGTACAATGGACGCCGTCAACAAAATACACAAGCTGGTGTTCAGAAAGAGGACTGTCACCGTCCGATATGAATTCCGCTCTTGCGCGTATTGAGTATGAACTTGAAAATAATATACAGTATTATCCAACACAATCTTATCCCGAATCTTTTGCAGAATTTAAAATATCTAAAAAATCGCCGTATTATTTAGCTGGAGCTTTTTTGTACAACTATGAGCGGCCCGAGGAACCTAACCCTGCGCTCAGAGGAAATCAGGCGCAAGCGTGGTATACATTTTTAACAGGAGAACCGCCGCCGCCTACACCCGGACCGATATTTTTGGGAAATAAAATGCCTTTGATATACTATATGAAAAGGAGGATTTAACATGGTAAAAACAAAAGATGAAATTCTTGCTAGTCTTAAAGGAATTATTGGCGAAAAATCCGATGATAAAACTATTACATTTCTTGAAGACGTAAGTGATACTTTTGCTGACTATGAATCCAAAGTCACTGAGGATTGGAAATCCAAGTATGAAGAAAATGATAAAACTTGGCGCGAACGTTATCGCGCTAGGTTTTTCGATGGTGGAGCGGTTGATCCGTCTCCTACTCCTGATGATGTTATCAAGAGACACGAAACCGACGCACAGGAAGAAAGTGAAAATCTTTCTTACGATGAACTTTTTGAAAAGAGGGAAATGTAAATGGCACAGATTCCGAACACAAGTAAATTGACAGCGTCCACCCCGCAAATTCTAAACACAATCCGCGCAAATGCGTCTACATTTTACCAGGACGCTGTTCCCTATGCGACCAACAACAGCGACAGCCCGAAGGAAATTGGTGCTGTTATTATGCAGTATACAAGTTTGCAGAATGAGTTTCTGAACGGGCTTGTAAACCGTATTGCCTACACTGTAATTAAGTCTAAATCTTATCAGAACCCATGGGCATTTTTCAAGAAGGGAATTCTTGCTTTTGGCGAAACGATTGAAGAAATTTTCACGAATATCTGTGAGGCAGAAAGCTTTAATCCTGATACCGCCGCCACTACTGTTTTTAAACGGAGAATTCCCGATGTAAGAACAGCTTTCCATTACATGAATTACCAGAAATTTTACCCTCAGACAATTTCTGATGAGCAGTTGAGACAGGCATTTCTATCTTGGGAAGGTGTAACGAACCTCATTGCCTCCATCGTTGAAGCGATGTATACGGCGGCAAATTATGATGAATTTCTTGTAATGAAATATATGATTGCAAAAAATATCATCAACGGAAATGTCTTTTCTTGGAATGTACCTACCGCTACTGCTGAAAATGCCTCACAGATTGTATCAGCGGCAAGAGCTATTTCTAATAAACTCGAATTTATGAGCTCTGAGTATAACGCCGCTGGCGTTAAGACGCACACGCCAAGAAATGAACAGTACATTATTGTTAATGCAGACTTTGACGCGATTATGAGTGTAGAAGTTCTCGCTAGTGCTTTTAACATGTCTCAGGCAGAATTTTTGGGGCATCGGGTGTTGGTTGACGGTTTCGGTATTTTGGATATTGAACGTCTTAACAATCTTCTTGGCGATACGCCCGGTTATGAAGAAATTGGGTCTGATGATCTTGCATTGCTCAACAACATTCCTGCCGTCATCGTTGATAAAGATTGGTTCATGATTTATGACAATCTTTTGAAGTTCACGGAAATTTACAATAGTGAGGGTTTGTATTGGAATTACAGCTTTCACACGTGGAAGTCTTTTGGCATTTCACCTTTTGCAAATGCGGTTATTCTCAATCCGCAGACCTCCAGTGTTACAAATATTACGGTTTCTCCCTCTGCAACCACCGTAGCAAAAGGACAGAGCGCGCAATTTTCCGCGAATGTGACAACGGAAGGTTTTGCACCACAGGACGTTGAATGGAGTGTAAATGGAAATTCCGATTCTACAATCATTTCCGGTAACGGGTTACTCACCGTGGGAAGCGATGAAACGAAAACCCCGCTTACAGTTACAGCAAAATCTGTTTTCACACCAACGGTATCCGGAACTGCATCCGTAACCGTACCGTGATTTTTAAAATGCGGCGGCCTTGCCGCCGCTCCCATTTTGGGAGGTCTATAAAATGGCTATAACACCGAATTCCTATATTAAAGTACTTGAAAATGTTCCCTTGGATTCTGGACATCAAAATACGCTGTATTGGGCCAGCACTACAGCACAGCAAAATTATTTTTCCAGTAAAGCAAAATATACTTTTGCACCCGCAACATATCAGAGGAGAAATAAGAGTGTTTTAGTACCTCAGTCTGCCGATAACGTTTATAGTTGTAATTATCTGATGTTTCAAAACACATCATACGGCGCAAGATGGTTTTATGCCTTTATTGATGAGGTGAATTACATCAATGATAACACATGTGAAATAGTATTTACAATCGATCCTATTCAAAGCTGGTGGGGCGCGTGGAAACGTGGCATGTGCTACATTGAAAGAGAGCATTCACATACTGACAACATAGGTGATAATATATTGCCTGAGAATTTTGCTTTAGGCGATTATATTATGGTAAATAATACAAAAATAAATGCAACTACAAATTTAAAAGTATATATAGCGGCAACATTCGATAAAAATTTTGAAGGGTATTACGGTGATATTACAGGAAATTCCTACAGCGGTTTATGCTTTAACGAATTTGATATTTCAAACACGGGAGAAATAAACACATTTATACAAGACGCCACAGAAAAACAACTTTCTGATGGTATCGTATCAATCTTTATGGCTCCTGATATGAGCGGTACATTACCGGATGAGCCTAATGTGCAAGAATTTACTTTCACATCTAACATAAGCGGTGATTTTGACGGATATACACCCAAAAACAATAAAATGTATACGTATCCTTATAATTTTATGTATGTGTATACAGATGATGGGCTTTCAATTGATTATGCCTATGAATTTTTTGATAATTCTTTACTCGATTTTAAAGTTTATTGCGCATACTCTGCAACACCTGAGTTAGTAATGATACCACAAAATTACAAAGGTGCATCAGAAAATATCAATGAAAAAATATCTTTAGGTGGTTTCCCACAATGTGCATACAATATTGACACTTACAAAGCTTGGGTTGCGCAAAACGCTAACGGATTTTGGCTACAAAATTCACAAAATATCGCAAATAGTTTGAGCGGGGCTGTAAATTCCACAATGAACGGAAACGTATTGGGAATTACGCAATCACTTGTTAGCGGTTATTTTTCTGTTTCTAACGATTTAAACACACTTGATGTAATTAAACATATGCCTAATGCCGCACGTGGTGCCTCAACAGGTGGTGCAACATACACCAACGGAATAAAAGATTTTTACTTTTGTACCATGCGAATAAGGAATAACTTTGCAAAAATGATAGATGATTTTTGGACAAAATTTGGTTACCCTAAAAGATGTTTAGCAATACCTGATATAACAGCACGACCCGTATACACTTATACAAAAACTATCGGTGCATATATTTACGGCGACGCTCCGGCATCTGATTTACAACAGATAGCATCCTATTTTGATAACGGAATTACTTTCTGGCAAAATCCAGACGTTGTGGGTGACTATACGGTTGATAATTCCGTTTAAGGTGGTGCAAAATGAAAAAAACTGAATTTGCAAAAAGCGCAATTATAAATAAAAATACATACGTAATGTTTTATGAACGGCTAAAAGAACTTGCTATAAATAGTTTTGAATGGTTAAACGTCCCCGAAACAATAGATGCAAGGTTTTTAGAGCTTACGCTTTTTGAAAATGGTGTATCGGTATTTTTTAGGGATGAAATAATTGGATACCTTGCTTTACAGTGCGCTATCGGTGGCATGATAAACATTTACAATATCCCTACTGCTCCGCGAGCATATGCGGCTAATGGATATAACGCCCAACTAACACTGAAAAATAGTGTTTTAATCTGGAACAATTACAATCACACTAACTGTATGCTTGAAATACAAGAGTACGCAAGGCGATTGTATGAAATTCAACGTGCTATTGATGTAAATGTGACAGCGCAGAAAACACCTATTCTTATCCAGTGTTCAGAAAATCAGCGTTTAACACTAAAAAATATCTATAAACAATATGACGGAAACGAACCTTTTATTTTTGGTGACAAAAATTTTCTTCCTGATTCTATAAAGGTGCTCAGCACTAATGCGCCATATGTGGCGGATAAACTGCAAATTTTAAAACGGCAAGTTTGGAATGAAGCTCTTACCTTTTTAGGTATTGAAAATAGTAATACTGAAAAAAGGGAGCGCCTTGTTAGTGATGAAGTGAATACGAATTTGGGTGCTGTTCACGCTCAAAGAATGGCACGCTTAAATTCTAGAAAAGACGCTTGCAAACAGATAAACAAAATGTTTGGATTAAACATAGATGTTAGATATAACTCTACTTTTGAAAATTATCTAAATACGGAAAGTGGTGAAAATGGTGGCTAAATATACAACGGAAGTTAGAACAATCTGCGAATTTTTTGCAAACGAAAACGAACAAACCCCGTCAACATCTTTGACAGTAAATCAAACAATCAGCGCCGCTTTGCCTAAAATTTTTAATTTTGATTTTCCTATATTTGATGAAAATTATCGTATACCTCTTGAAACTAAAATCCTTAAACATTTTTATACACGTGAAATAGGGCTTGAAACATTCGGCCTGTGGCAGTTAAAGTTGGACACGAAATTAAACGAAATTATGCCATATTACAATCAGCTTTATAAGTCTGAATTGTTGGAATTCAATCCGCTATATGATGTGGATGTAAATACCACCACCAACAAAACGCTCTCAGAAGATACTACTAACACCGGAGAAAGCGAAACTAATAGTACAAATGAATCAACGACAAAGGATACTCAAAACATCACAGATAGTACAACAAATGTTGAAAATCGTAATGAAAAAAATGCTTTTTCTGATACACCGCAAACTCAGTTAGAAAATGTTGAATCGCTTGCATATCTAACCGATTATAGAAATATCCAGAATGAAAATACTACCAATGCAAATTACACAAGCACTAATGAAAGAAACGGCGAAAATAATTCCTCTGCAAACATAAAAAATAATAGCACGGATACTAAAAATTTAAATAGCACGGAAGAGTATGTACAAAGCGTTACCGGAAAGCATGGCTCCGCATCATATTCAGAAATGTTGAAAGAATTCAGAGAAACATTTCTGAATATTGATAGCATGGTTATAAATGAGCTTGATGAGCTTTTTATGCAAATTTGGTAAGAAAGGAGAAAAAATGAATACATCATCGGGTATCGAACCGGTTAAATTTTGGTGCCAAAAAGTTTTGCCACTTGTGTATGATAATTCGTTGTCATATTATGAAGTGCTGTGCAAACTTGTTGATTATTTGAATCAGGTTATAGATGCACTTAACACTCAGGACGAAGATTTAAAACAGTATGTCGATAATGCAATCAGCAATCTTACACAACAGTGGCTTGAAACCGTTTATAACATTTTAAATAGTTATACAAATGAATTTGACGAAAAACTTGAAAATCAAAATCAAGATTTACAAAATCAGATTGCAGAACAAACGGCACTTTTGTCGGGAGCTATTCAGAATCTTAATGTTGCATATCAAAATGCCGATGATAGTTTAAAAATTTACTTTAACAACGAACTTCAAAAACTTAAAGAGCTAATCCCTACTATCACAAGTGTGTTTGTTGTTTCGCCTATTACAGGACAACTTGTTCCGATTCAGCAAGCCCTTGATGAAATTACAAATACATTACGCTATGGCGCTCTTACCGCTTTTCAGTATGATGGATTGCAACTCACCGCAGAACAGTATGATGACGAAGGTCTAACGGCCTTTGAATATGATTTTTATGGTTTCTGTATTCTTTGGAAATATTGGCCTGCTTTCAAAATGCACAGCCCGTTCACAGGTGAGTTTGTTCCTGTTCAATGGGTAGTGAATGCTCTTGCACAGGAACATAGGGTTAATGGCGTTACCGCTCAAAGCTATGATGATAGGGAACTTACTGCCCAGGAATATGACGCGCTGGATTATACAGCATATTCTTATGATTGGCAGTATTCCGCATAAACAAGGAGGTAAAAATTATGGCAAGTACCAACAAAACCACAAATCTTTCTCTCTCTCAGTTCATTGCAACAGATAAACCCTCTTGGCTGTCGGATTATAACGCCGATATGGCAAAAATTGACGCTGGATATGGTACGGCTATTTCTGATTCTGCATCCGCTGTCTCTGGTGCGGCGTCTGCATCGGCGGCGGCTCAGGCCGCACAGACTACAGCAAATAGTGCGCAAAATCTTGCTAATTCAAACAAACAGGATATTGATGATATTAAAAATGGGCTGGAAAATGTGGGTACATCTTTAACGCCTCTCGGAAATGCAACTAGCGGCGGTATGATTGTGACAAGTTCAGATTATGCTTGCGCTGTTAAAATGAGTATTTATTGGGGAGTATCACTTTTGCCAAATAATACAGTGGTTAGCGGAACAAATACAAGAATCCCGCTTTATTCGATGCCGAATAACATCTTTAAACTGGCTGTCTCTACGGGCAGTGATAAAGATAACAAATTGTATGTTGGTAATTTTTGCGGCGTAACAAAAATAAATAGTCAAGACTATGTTACAGATATGTTCCCTGTAAAAGCATATTATGATGGTGCTAATACAATATTCTACACCGAAAAAAGCACATCGACATATTCTCTTTATGAAGGAATTCGTTATATTTTCGGAAATTCTTCTATTCTTATGACTAGAGAACTTTTTAATGTTAAAAATTTTTCTTGACTTTTTCTCAATTATAGCTTATAATAGAATCATGGAAATCAAATAAAAATAAGGTGGTTTTAGTAATGATTAAAAAGAAAATGTTATACACGATTACAACAGGATTTAAAACAGATAGATTGTATATTAGAACCGATAGGATAGAGGCAGATAATCCAAAAGAAGCAAAAAAGATTATATTTGATATACTTATGAAAGAACACCCGGATGCTGTAAATATAACTCAGAGAGCACAAAAAACTTTTAGAAAATAAATGGAACCCATTTCAAATTAAGACGTGAAGAAGCATATGA
>OHLM01000401.1_pt1 | contig 14928 bp, 13 predicted proteins | sample 1569101 | NCBI WGS metagenome assembly OHLM01 (sample SAMEA3879558, study PRJEB24766) | human gut metagenome | biome: human-associated habitat; feature: feces | place: USA | collected 1985/1987
GGTCAGACTTGCCGCACATTTACTTTTATTTTTGGCTCTACGATAAAGCCATCACCCTCTAACATGCTTTCCAACATTGCTTTACAGCAAACATTCTGATTTTTCATGCCCGGTTCACATTCTTCTAGTAAATCTTTTGCGTTAACTTCGATATATAACCACTGCTTGTTATGTGCTTCCCATTTTTTATCTTGAAGTACATCTAAGTATTGTTGTTTTTCCCACTTCTTCGTTTCCATATTTCCACGCTCCTTTGCCTTCGTATCTTTGTTTTCATATGGTAATTACAAGGCTATTATAGCACGTTTTCACGCTGTGTCAAAAATTCTTTGAAATTCAAGGATTTGCTTTCTATGCATGTGCATGCACCACTTTGATCAAGAAATCTTTTCTTTTAATTTATCAATACACCAATTCGCCCACTTAATTTCATTCTGATAATACATAAATCCATAGGTCATAGTCATTCCCCAATAAAAAGATTCGTTATCTTTATGAATCTGTGCCTCAAAATCAGGTATCTTATTTAAATCCTCATTCATATGATCAATGACCTCTGAACATTCACGTATATATTTTTCAAGTAAACGCATGGTCTGGTCAATATCAATCTCACTGGAAAAGAAGATTTTAATCAATAAAGGGTTTTTATATTTCATAATATCAGATAGCTCTGCATCTGCCAGCCAGCGATGCAATTCGAGTTTTCCTTCCTCCGTGATATGAAACACCTTCTTATTTGGTTTATCACTCTGATACACGATATCTGAGTCTACCCAATTCTTATCTGTTAATGTCGTCAGCTCTTTATAAATCTGTGAGGTCTGCGCATGCCAAAAAAAGGCAATGCTGGATTTAAAATAACGATCAATGTCATACCCTGTCATATCCGCATAATTCAACAAACCTAAGATTGCATGTTTTAAAGGCATTGTATTCCTTCTTTCTGATGTCTATATTCCATAATTAGAATACTATACTTTCAGTCACTTTGCAAGTCTTCCTCTTTCTCGTTTTGTTCTTTTATTTCTTGTGCGGAACGATTGCGGATAGAGCGCATCGCTTGGAGAATACGCTCATTATTTTGTGTCAGCAGATCCTGTAAGTTTTGTGTTGTCTTATTCATCAAAAGCTCATAATTATGAATAAACCCTTGGGTTATCTGAGAAATATCTAGCTCATTTAGCTTATTGATCGCTGATAAATTTCCTACTACATCATAAGCCTTACGCAAAGCATCTTTCGGCTGTAATCCTTTTACTTTTTCTAACAACTGCTTAGTCTTTCTACGCTCGATTAAATCTTGAAAAGTAATCGTCTTTATTTCCTCATAATCGATATCTTCGAATAAAGATGTATATTTACTGATATGATAGATCAATACACGATACAATTCTGACATGGATAAACCACTTTCAAAATAATCATCCATTCTGGCAACTAATTTCTGCAAACGCTTGCTTTGAAGCGCATGCATCTCATCCCGACTCATACATTCTTTATTTTTGTTCCAAATCATAGTAATAGATTGATTTTATTTGTGTTAGTCTTTCATCTATCATGGATGGTCTTCATGGAAAGCTTTCATACGTTCTTCCATGACAGGATACAGCTCCTCTCTCATTCTTGATGTGCAAGCCCGCACACCTTCCTGCTCACTTCCGGTAGTGGAAAGAGAAATACTGCTCACACCATAATACAACAATTCACGCAGCAACTCACCACCTTTCATCTTGCCATAACCGATAGTGAAGAAAAATCCGTCTCCAACCACCTGAGTCGCATCATAATCATAAACAATGTGGAAACCGTTGTCGGTAAATATCTTCTTCATGCGTTCGGCACGACGGGCATACTCACGCGTATCCTCCACAAAATTAATCTTACCTTCGGTAGACAAACGGAGCATCTCTGCATAAGCATATTGAGTAGATGCCGTACAACCTGAAGTTATCATATAAAGAATGGAAGCTATCAAAGTAGGTCCGAAGACACCTGCATCTTTATAACGTTCTGCCAATGCCGGATACTGTCGGTCGAACAACTTATCACTAATACATGTCAATGCCATACGCTGACCCGCATAACTGAAAATCTTGGAAGAAGACAACATCAGAATATAATTATCCGTATAATGCGCTACTGTAGGAGGATAAGGCGGCTCAAACGGATGTCCCAAATCACGACGGAAATCCATGCAGAAATAAGCCAAGTCCTCCATCACAATCACATCATATTTTGTTGCCAGTTCACCGATAATAGCCAATTCTTCCTCTTCCAGACAAATCCATGCCGGATTATTCGGATTGGAGTATACGATAGCAGCAATTTCGCCCGTGCTCAACATGCTTTCCAATTTATCATGCAAAGCAGCCCCCCGATAAGCATAAATATCAAATTCTTCCCACTGCACCCCTATAATGCGAAGCTGGGATTTCTGAATCGGAAATCCGGGATCGATAAACAATACTTTATTTTTTCCGGAAATGCGCTGCGTACAAGCAATAAACGAACCGAACGAACCTGCAACCGAACCCGTAGTCGGCACACAGGCACGCGGAGAAATTTCTACATTCATAAATGCCTTTACAAAACGAGAAGCTTCATTCTTTAATTCAGCCACACCCGCAGCGGCCGGATATTGTGAACCGACCCCCCGGTCGAGCGCTGCTTTCTCGGCCTCTATACCTATCTGATTGGCAGGAAGCCCCGGAGAGCCTTGATCCATCCGAATAAAAGGAATACCGGTTTCTTTCTCCAAATATTGAGCAACCAACAGCACATCGCCGATAGTTGCCTGTGAGAGGTCGGCAATATGCAGTTCCGACACAGCTCTTTCTACCAATTCTTCACTAAATATTTTCATAGCATCCTACCGATTCTTTGCCGCTTCCAAACCTATATCAAAAGCCCGCTTATTCATTTCCACTATCTTCTCACCTTTAGAAGCGAACACCCGACCGATACTTTCGCGCAGTTGTTCAGGTGACAGAATTCCAATAAATTTAGCAGCCATGCCCAACAAGATGACATTCGCACATTTCGGCATATTATTTTCCTTCGCTATATCTTCTATTTCCAGTTTGGCTACACGCGGAAGACTATTCAGCGTCTTCATCAATTCTTCCTCATCGGGATAATTGGGAATATTCTTAAACGTATTTGCAGAAGTAACCACCCATCCTTCTTTTTCCAAATAAGGCAAATAGCGCAAAGCCTCCATAGGCTCCATAGAAATAATCAAATCCGCTTCCCCCAATGAAATGAGATCTGAATGGATTGTTTCGTCCGAAAGACGGAGATTAGACTGCACATCACCTCCCCGCTGACTCATACCGTGCACTTCGGCCTGCTTCAAGTTAAGACCTGCAACAGTTGCGGCTTCGCCTATAATAGTAGCGATAGTGAGGATACCCTGTCCTCCTACCCCTGAAAGTATAATATCTTTTCTCATGCCTTTTCTACTCTTTTCTGTCTCAATTTACGATTTAAAGTCTGCACACATTCACGGCGCGGAATGATAACAGACACTCCTTTATATTCTATTTCTTCACGAATGATACGAGTTATTTCCTCCATATTCTTAGGCAACGGAACCACCACTCGTACATGTTCGGGTTCTACCCCCAATCCCAGACAAATAGCTTCAAACTTATTTGTACCTGCCGAATCCTGTCCGCCGGTCATGGCTGTAGTCAGGTTGTCGGAAATAATAATCGTGATATTCGCTTTATCATTGACGGCATCCAACAATCCGGTCATGCCCGAATGAGTAAAAGTAGAGTCACCGATAACAGAAATAGCAGGAAAAACGCCTGCATCCGCAGCACCTTTTGCCATAGTAATAGAAGCCCCCATATCCACACAACTGTCGATAGCACGGAACGGAGGTAATGCCCCCAAAGTATAACAACCGATATCACCAAAGATACGTGCACCGGGATATTCTGCAGCAACCTTATTCAAAGCATCATACACATCACGGTGTCCGCATCCCTGACATAAAGCCGGAGGACGAGGCATCACCACCTGCGGAGTGACAAAAGGAGATTTGGTAGCCCAACCGATAGCATTACCCACATTGTCAGGAGTCAATTCACCCGTACGGGGAAGATCACCGGTCAAACGACCTTTCACTGTATAATCGCTAGAAAGAAGAGCTTTCACCTGTTCTTCGACAAAAGGCTGTCCATCTTCTACAACCAGAATATATTTGCAACAATCAGCCATCTTCTGAATCTCTTCTGCCGGTAAAGGATATTGTGATACTTTTAATACAGGAACAGGTGAATCGTCTGTGTCACATTCTTTCACATAATTATATCCGATACCGCAAGCTATAATACCAAACTCATAAGAGCTGTCAGGATTGAAATTTTCCAAACCATTGTATGGCGACTTTCTTGAAACCTTTTCCAGCTGTTCTTGCTTCTTTATCAAAGCAGCATATTGATTGCGCGCAATGGCCGGCAATAGCACCCAATGGGTACGTTCACTGTCAGGATTCAGTTGGTTTTCTTCCCCTACTTCCCCCACTTTCACACCGGCACGTGAATGTGCCAAACGAGTAACGACACGCATCAATACCGGCAACTTCAATTCTTCCGAAAGTGTATAGGCATCATTCATCATATCATAAGCTTCTTGTTGGTTTGACGGTTCCAAAATGGGAAGCATCGCAAACTTTCCATAAAAACGGGAGTCCTGCTCATTTTGTGAAGAATGCATGGAAGGATCATCAGCAGCCAACACCACCAGTCCGCCGTTCACTCCCGTAATAGCCGAATTGACAAAAGCATCGGCAGCCACATTCATACCTACATGCTTCATGCAGACCAAAGCACGCTTGCCTGCATAAGACATGCCCAAGGCAGCCTCCATTGCCGTCTTCTCATTCGTACACCACGTACTATGCAAATTTCTTTCCTGTGCCAGCTTATTATTTTGAATGAATTCCGTAATTTCTGTAGACGGTGTTCCCGGATAAGCATACACACCCGATATTCCGGCATGTATCGCTCCCAAGGCAATCGCTTCATCGCCCAACAATAATCTTTTTTCTGCCATTATCTATTTATTTTATTAGTTATTATTCGATTCTATCCGTTCTTTTTTATAGCAAGCTAAAAGAATCGGCATCATTCAGCACCGGAAATTTCTCACGGAATGCTGCTAATTTCTCCATATCTATCTCTGCAGTGACTTCACTTTCACAACTCCACGGACATTCGGCCATTGTCTTTCCGTATGGATCTATGATGGCGCTCCCACCCGAATATTCACAAGCCGGGTCAGTCCCCATCCGATTAACTCCTGCCACATAGCATTGATTTTCTATGGCACGGGCACGGAGCAAAGCACTCCATGCATCTACACGGGGAGTAGGCCAACTGGCCACATAAAGTATCATATCATAGTCGCCCAAATTACGAGACCACACCGGGAAGCGGAGATCGTAACATACTTCCAACAAAATACGCACACCCCGATAGTTTACCACCACCCTTTGCGTTCCGGCAGTAAACCGCTTATCCTCTCCTCCATAAGTAAATAAATGCTTTTTATCATAATGCTGCACCGAGCCGTCAGGATATACAAAATAGAAACGGTTATAATATTTTCCATTTTCCTGCACTGCCACACTTCCGGCAACAGCACAGTTACGCTCGACCGCTTTACGCTGCATCCAATGCAAAGTTTCACTGTCTGCACTCTCGGCCACACCCTCCGGCTTGGTACAAAAACCAGTGGAGAACATTTCGGGTAAGACAAACAAATCGGCATCCGGCAAACGATTAATAGCCTCATCAGCTCTCTCTACATTTGCTTGAGGATTCGCCCATTCTATATTTCTTTGTAGAATTGTTATTTTCATTGTTTTTCATATTATAAGACCCACAAAGGTAACAATTATAATAAGATGGCAAACATTTTATCACCAACTATTTCCTTTACAGCACATTTTTCTTATATTAAAAACACGAAAATCCCGCAAATACATTATATTCATGTCCACTCCATTGAAGCATCCTATTTAGACAGCCATCCTCTTATAATTCACGAAACAACAAACCCACCACTATGAACCGACTAATATTTTTCATTTAAGATATTCACGGAAGAACCGTTCTATTCTATCAAACGGAATTACGTTTAGATTATCATACAAATCCACGTGACTGGCATCGGGAATGATTAGCAACTCCTTGTTCCCGCCTTTCAACTTCTTGAAAGCATCTTCACTGAAATAACGCGAATGAGCTTTTTCTCCATGAAGCATCAGCACAGCACTCCGAATCTCATCACTATACGAAAGTATAGGCATATTAATGAAAGAAAGTGAAGAAGTCTTGTTCCACCCATTGTTAGAGTTAAGCGAACGCTTGTGATAACCGCGTTCTGTCTTATAATAACTATGATAATCCTTCAAGAATCGGGGAGCATCCACAGGCAACGGGTCCACCACTCCCCCGGCCAAAGCATACGAACCGTTCCTCGCATCTTCCGTGCGCTGAGCATTGAGCTGCTTACGCAATTCGTAACGTGCATCGGCATTCATTGAGTCAAAATAGCCATTGGCATTCACACGGCTCATATCATACATGGTTACCGTAACCGTTGCCTTGATTCGGGTATCGATAGCCGCTGCATTGAGTGCCATACCACCCCATCCGCAAATACCCAAAATACCAATACGCTCTGCATCCACATCGTCACGAATGGACAGAAAATCCACTGCTGCACAAAAATCTTCCGTGTTAATATCGGGCGAAGCCACATAACGAGGTTCGCCATCACTTTCTCCGGTATACGAAGGATCGAAGGCAATCGTCAGAAAACCACGCTCCGCCAAGGCCTGTGCATATAACCCCGACGACTGTTCCTTCACCGCACCGAAAGGACCGCTTACAGCAATAGCAGGCAGCTTTCCTTCAGCATTGCGAGGGATATACATATCAGCAGCAAGGATGATACCATAACGATTACGAAAAGTCACTTTCATGTGATGCACTTTATCACTTTGTGGGAATACTTTATCCCACTCCTGGACTAAACTTTGTTTTTGATCTATCATATAAACACTATTAAAATAATTATTATCTACCGCAAACAGGTTTCCCATGGCACAAAGACTTATCGTCGTTATTGCGCATAAACTTCTTAATGACTTTTTCATGATGTTTCATTATTAATTCTTACTGTAGCAAAAGTAGCAGTTTACATCATATTTCATTGTACCTCAATTACTGATGTTCCAACCTCAATTACAGTTTTCTTAACCTATGAGTTTCAACCTTACTCATTATAAGCTGTAAATCAGGTCATATAATCAGTAATCCGGGTAATAGGAAAGCCTGAATGATTATTTACTTTTGCAGAGCAAGAAACAGAAACCGAACAATGAAAAAGATTTTAGACTTCAAGACTGTATGCGAGTGCAATCGAAACTTAGGTTGCAAGACATGGCATCCGCAAGTAAGCATCATCAATTTGGAAAATCTCAATTTGAAACAGGAAGCCGTGAAGTTTGATTTCTATACCATCCTGCTCATTGAGGAATGTCCCAACAGCTGCTGTTGCGGCCGTAAGTATTACGACTTTTCCAATACGACAATGGTATTCCTCATGCCCGGTGAGATATTTCGCATGAGTGAAGAGAACACACTTCCCGACAAAGGGTATCTATTAGCCTTTCATCCCAATCTACTATCTCAGACTTCATTGAAAAGCCATATCCAAAACTATACTTTTTTCCAATACCGGAAAGAAGAAGCACTCCATCTCTCCCAACGCGAAACATCAAAGATAACCTGTTGCCTCGAAAATATAGAGGACGAGTTACATCATCCAATCGACACACACAGCAACACCATCCTCTCAAGACACATTGAGCTCTTTCTGGACTATTGCACACGCTACTACGAACGTCAGTTCATTACAAGGGAAAACAAAAACAAAGCTATTTTAAAAACAGCAGAAAAGATACTCGACGATTACATTGCTTCCGGTAGACTACAAAGCGGCAAGATCCCCACACCCTACCATATTGCAGGAAAGCTTCATCTCTCGGCAGCCTATTTTAATGACCTGCTGAAATTCGAGACAGGCAAGACATGGGAAGAATACTTTCAATTCAAGCAACTGGAGAAAGCCAAGCATTTATTACAGAAAAACGACAATAGCCCTATTGCCGTAGCTAAACAGTTGGGTTACCCCAACGTACAATATTTTAGTTTCATCTTTAAAAAGGTGACAGGCTGTACACCGAATGACTATCGGCACTCACAAAACTAAAAGACCTTGAGTGTTTTTAAAAGATAAACCTTCTACTCATGAAAACTCTATGTGAAACCTCATTCATAACTACCCCTGAAATGATAAACAAGCTGCGAAAAATCTTCTGATCTTTCATTGTCTATCCACAATTCTGTCGGTGAAATATTAAACATCATAAACTGGCTATATATTTCTGCATCACCTCCAAAATTTTGAGAGAATTCTATTCTCACTGACAATGGAGCACCATATCCGCCTAAAATGACTATATTTTCAGGGTGCAGGACAAAGTTCATGACACCTTGATCCATCTGATGGAATTCATATCCTGCTTTTACTTCAACATCACCTATTTCCCTTAAGTGCCGTGATATGTTCTCATCTTTAATCATCTCTGCAATAGGCGATAAAGGCAATTTAAATATTAGAGAATCTTTTGACACTGCTATTCCATCGGGAAAGGTTGCAATTTCCTTACCTCTATAATATGAAACTTCCACGGCACCCTTGTACGTGCCTTTCATATCAAAAAGTGCTTGTTGAATCTCAGTAGATGAAAATTCAGATTCATCGTCATTACACCCGGAAAATCCTATCACACAAAAGAATAATACTACTATCCTTAACAGTCCCTTTGTTTTCATATCATAAATCGATTAATTATTATGTTACCCCCAATACATACATATGCCTTTATCATTTAAAGCAAAACTACACAAATATTTTTTAGTCGACGAATAAAAAGCAATTTTTTTATTCGCATTTTGCATTTCCTTGATACACGCTCAGTACTTCATTTCGTTTTGCGGTTTATAACTAAGCCGAAACAATACAGAGAACTTAAATAAACTAAAAACACCCAATTTTACATTGTAGGGTGTAAAACTGGGTGTAATTCTTGTAAACTATTGATTTTCAATGTTTATTGCGGAGAGACAGGGATTCGAACCCCGGGTACCTCGCGGTACAACGGTTTTCAAGACCGCCGCAATCGACCACTCTGCCACCTCTCCAAAACTCCTTTGAGAAGTACTTCCTTCCTGAAAGCGGTGCAAAGGTACGCTTTTATTTTAAAACTGCAATACTTTTAGGAGAAAAAAAACAAAAAACACTATATTTTTTCTCTTAAGACCACTTATATCCCACTTTTTAAGTCTACTCTCCTCATAAATTATTATAAGAAAGAGACAATGCAGAATGAAAATCCCAAAATTATCATGTACATTTGCATCTACAATAGAAAAAACGCATGAAGATAACGTATCTCCTTTTAGTACTTTTCCTTTGGACACCCTTTTGCGCAAAAGCGCAAAAGAAGCCTTTTATTATCGAAAAGCAACTGGAAGTTATCAAAAAGGAACCTGAAAATAGTAATGCACTAAAATTTCTATGTCAATATTACCTCAATAAAGGAGAGTTCTCCAAAACAATCACTTATGCTGAATACATGAAAAATATAGCGGATAAGAGTAAAAATCCATCTCTCTATCTATATTCCTATCTCTTTCAAGGACAAGCACAAATGATGAGTGGCAGGGAGAAGGTTGCCAAAAAGAATTTGAATCTGGCTTTGGAGTTGGCAACCAAACTTCACAATGATTCCCTTCTATGCTCAGTGTATGGCAATTTAGGGCTATATGCTGCCAATATCGATACAGATTATTATCGTGCCATTCAATGGCTGTATAAGGGTATTACGTTGGCACAACAAAATAAATATCAAGAGCAATACGCTATCCTATTAGCTAATTTAGCTAATATCTATTATCTGAAAAAAGATAAAGCCGGCATCAAATATGCGTTAGAATCGTATGAACTCGGACATAGGCTCAACGACCCCTATATTATTTACACCGGAGCAATCAATACCGCTTATCTGTATTTCTTGATGAAGCAAAACGAAGAAGCCATAAAATATATTCATGAAGCAGAAAAGTTAATGCTGGAAAATGATTTTTACGATCAGGCACATACTTATAATCTTTTCGGAAATATCCTATGTGATTCAGGAGAATATGTACAAGCCATCGAATACTATAAAAAAGCAATGAAAGATAAACAGGCTGCACAAACTTCTTCCATTGTATATGCCCATTTGGGATACGCCCGTGTTTTAATGAAGGAAAAGAACTATGAAGAAGCTATCCTGTTACTGAAACAAGGATTGGCAATTTCGTATGCACGGGCAAATGCAATTCACCGCAATGCACTTTATGAAACTCTTTCTACCTGTTACGAACAACTTCATCAGTACCATAACGCACTGAATTACTATAAGGTGTTCCGCTTGGAGAATGATAGTCTTTTTAATAAAGATAAGGAAAGAGATTTAAGCGAGATGAGATTTAAATATGACACCGAGCGACAAGAGAATATGATAAAACAGAGTAAGCTAGATGTGATGCAGAAAGAACAACGCATCCAGCAGCAAACATTTATCCTTATCATTATCTTTATTGTATTGGGATTGCTGTACTACCTCTACCAACGTAAAAATAAACTTTATGTAAGTATCGTCAAACAAAATCAAGAAGCCATCAAAAGAGAAACAGAACTGAACCGACGTATCAGAGAACTGGAACAAAACGGAAAGTCCGGTAATGCTCCCGAAAAATATGCCGGATCATCACTCACCGATGAGAAAAGTCTGGAACTTTTCAGAGCTTTAGAGCGAGCCATGCGTGAAGAAAAAATTTACAAAGACAACAGTATTACAAAGGATAAAATAGCCGATTTATTAGGCACAAACCGCACCTATCTTTCTCGTATTATCAATGAGCAGTCCAAACAATCCTTTACTCACTATGTAAACAGTTTCCGTATTGAAGAAGCCATCCGCCTATTATCCAATCCCCAAAACGACACCCCGCTAAAAGCAATCTCTGCCGACTTGGGGTTCAACTCCATTTCCACTTTCTACAACCTTTTCCAATCGGTGGTGGGAATGACTCCTTCTCAATACCGCAATAAAGTGCTGGAATTACAAAAACAGCAATAAGTCACTATATACCCTTGATTTTTCTTCCAAAAACAGCAATTGCCGATATTTATATAGGTATAAAGACTCTTTTTTTAGATTTTATCCCTTTCTTTGTATCATTAGAATATTAATAACGTAAAATACAGACAATGAAAAAGAAGTTTTTATTAAGCTGCCTCTTGATAATCATGGCATGGCTTCCGTCATTTGCCCAAATTCAAGAACCAGTCAAGTTTAAAACTGAGTTGAAAACAATTTCCGACACAGAAGCACAGATTGTGTTTACCGGTAATATTGATGCCGGATGGCATGTTTATTCCACTGACCTTCCTTCGGGCGGTCCTATTTCCGCTACCTTTAATGTGGAAAAGATACAAGGTGCAGAGCTGATGGGAAAGCTCACTCCACAGGGAAAAGAAATTGAAAACTTCGACAAAGTGTTCGAAATGAAATTACGTTACTTCGAGAATACTGCAACTTTTGTTCAGAAGTTTAAAATCACAGATGCTTCCTATCAAATTGAAGGCTATCTGGAATATGGTGCATGTAATGACGAAAACTGCTTACCACCGACAGAAGTACCGTTCTCCTTCTCGGGAAAAGGGAATGCCGCTACCGCTACAGTTGCAACATCGGAAACCAAAGCTGAAACAGTAAACCAGCCTGCTGCTGAAAATTCTGTTGCAGAAACAACTGCCATTGACAGTGCTACTACTGTAGCCTTATCCGATAACGAAACCTCTGTACAGGACTATTGGACACCGGTTATCAAAGAATTGAACAGCTATGGTGAGACAACTTCGCAGCAAGATCGTTCTTGGATATATATTTTCTTTGCCGGATTCATCGGTGGGTTGCTTGCCTTATTCACTCCGTGTGTATGGCCTATTATTCCAATGACCGTAAGTTTCTTCCTGAAACGCAGCAAAGATAAAAAGAAAGGTATCCGTGATGCTTGGACTTACGGTGCATCTATCGTAGTTATTTATGTTGCATTAGGTTTAGCTATTACTTTAATTTTCGGTGCAAGTGCATTAAATGCTCTATCTACCAATGCTGTATTTAATATCTTGTTCTGTTTAATGCTGATTATTTTTGCTGCGTCATTCTTCGGAGCATTTGAATTGACATTACCTTCCAAATGGAGTAATGCAGTGGATAGCAAAGCAGAACAAACAAGCGGTTTATTGAGTATCTTCCTTATGGCATTTACCTTGTCATTGGTTTCTTTCTCTTGCACAGGTCCTATTATAGGTTTCTTATTGGTAGAAGTTTCTACCACCGGCAGTGTCATTGCCCCTGCTATCGGCATGCTGGGTTTTGCTATCGCTTTGGCTTTGCCATTCACACTGTTCGCTATGTTCCCGTCTTGGTTAAAATCAATGCCGAAATCCGGAGGCTGGATGAATGTCATAAAAGTAACATTGGGTTTCCTTGAATTAGCATTTGCCTTAAAGTTTTTATCCGTAGCCGACTTAGCTTATGGATGGAGAATTCTGGACCGCGAAACATTCCTTGCCTTGTGGATTGTAATCTTTGGTTTGTTAGGATTCTACTTGTTAGGCAAGATTAAATTCCCACATGATGACGATGACAATACCACAAGTGTACCCCGCTTCTTTATGGCATTGATTTCTTTGGCATTCGCCGTATATATGGTTCCCGGATTGTGGGGAGCACCGTTAAAGGCTGTCAGCGCGTTCGCTCCTCCTATGACAACTCAGGATTTCAATTTGTATAACAATGAAGTCCATGCCAAATTTGATGATTACGATGCCGGCATGGAATATGCCAAACGCAATGGAAAACCGGTTATGCTCGACTTCACAGGCTACGGATGTGTAAACTGCCGCAAGATGGAAGCTGCTGTATGGACAGACCCGAAAGTAAGCAAACTGATGACAGACGATTATGTATTGATTACATTATATGTAGACAACAAAGAGCCATTGCCGGAACATATCAAGGTAATGGAAAACGGTAAGGAACGTACTCTGCGCACAGTAGGTGACAAATGGAGTTATCTGCAACGTTCTAAGTTTGGTGCTAATGCACAACCATTCTATGTATTAATAGACAATGAAGGAAAGCCGCTGAATAAATCGTATTCATATGACGAAGATATAGATAAATACGTGGATTTCCTTCAGACCGGATTAGATAATTACAAGAAAGAAAAATAAAACCCCGGATAAGAAGGCTGTCTCTAAAGACCCGGCAGTCCCATCATCTTGTCATTCTGAATAAAATGAATCGGACAGCCTTCTTATTCATAAAAATTCTAAAACTATGATTGCCAAGTCAGAAAGAGAGCAAATCATTGCCCTGATTAACCGCGAAGTGGTTCCTGCTATCGGATGTACCGAACCTATAGCTGTCGCACTTTGTGTAGCCAAAGCAACTGAAACATTAGGGAAAAGACCTGAAAAAATAAAAGCACTGTTAAGTGCCAATATATTAAAAAATGCCATGGGAGTGGGCATCCCGGGAACCGGTATGATCGGCCTTCCCATTGCCATCGCTTTGGGAGCTTTAATCGGAAAATCCGAATACCAACTTGAAGTATTAAAAGACAGCACCCCCGAAGCTGTAGAAGAAGGAAAAAAGCTGATAGATTCACAAGCAATCTGCATCGGGCTTAAAAAAGACATAGACGAAAAGCTATATATTGAGATAATCTGTGAAGCCGATAATGACAAGGCAACGGCTATTATATCAGGAGGGCATACTAATTTTATATATGTATCTCATAACAATGATGTTATACTGAACAAACAGACTACAAGCTCCTCTGAAGAAAAACAACATGAACCAGAACTTTATTTGCGGAAAGTTTATGACTTTGCCACGACTACCCCTCTCGAAGAAATCCGCTTCATACTTGAGACCAAACGTTTGAACAAAAATGCAGCCGAACGCTCTTTTCAAGGTAATTACGGACATCAATTAGGCAAAATATTAAAAGAAAGCAAAAGTGAAAAACAGTTATTAGGCAGCAATACTTTCACTCATATTCTATCTTATACTTCTGCAGCGTGCGATGCACGTATGGCCGGAGCCATGATTCCTGTAATGAGTAACTCCGGCAGTGGAAACCAAGGAATTACTGCTACTTTGCCTGTGGTGGTTTATGCAGAAGACAACCATAAATCTGAAGAAGAATTAATTCGTGCACTCGTTCTCAGTCATTTGACTGTTATTTATATAAAACAAAGTTTGGGGCGTTTATCTGCTTTGTGCGGCTGTGTAGTTGCAGCAACAGGTTCCAGTTGTGGAATAACCTACTTAATGGGAGGAAATTACGAACAGATTACTTTTGCCGTACAAAATATGATAGCCAATATCACGGGAATGATTTGCGACGGAGCAAAGCCCAGCTGTGCCCTCAAACTGACCAGTGGTGTATCTACAGCTGTATTTTCCGCTATTTTAGCAATGGAGCATAAATGCGTCAGTTCCGTAGAAGGTATTATCGATGATAATGTAGACCGCAGTATCCGCAATCTGACCAAAATCGGCTCACAAGGCATGAATGAAACAGATAAATTAGTATTGGAGATTATGACTCACAAACAGTGTGACTAAAATACGGATACCAAAGAAGGCAGTGTGTCAAAGGCACTATAAAATATTTTGTGTAAATGGGAAATACGGGATTTAAGTTTGAGTCT
>OHLM01000417.1_pt1 | contig 14453 bp, 15 predicted proteins | sample 1569101 | NCBI WGS metagenome assembly OHLM01 (sample SAMEA3879558, study PRJEB24766) | human gut metagenome | biome: human-associated habitat; feature: feces | place: USA | collected 1985/1987
CTCAGCAGGCAAGAGCGCCAGACTCATACCCTGGAGGCCGCTGGTTCGATTCCAGCTACTGATATTACGGTGTAGTTCAACGGATAGAACATAGGTTTCCTAAACCTACAATATGGGTTCAATTCCCATCATCGTAACTGTGGCCGTGGCTCAATTGGTACAGCAGCGGATTGTGGCTCCGCCATTTTGCGGGTTCAACTCCCGTCGGTCACCTATAATGAAGACCAGTCTGTAATGGACTGGTTTTTGCATATCTAAAGTTAAGATGATATAATAGGTCTATTATAGTCTTGGAGGGAATGATGAGAATGTGGTCTTACTTCCTCATTCTACACGTGTGTCGAATAGGCCATTATGGATGGCACCTAGAAATAAAGGCCCAACATTTTGGTTTTGGACAATCTGAGGTATGGTACGCAACGGATGATAAAGTATACAAGGACGCGTATCTTAATAGGATTATTAATCAAATCCAGAATTATAATGGAGATAATTGGTTGTACAAATAAGATAACACAATAATATAAAAAATAATCCTTATATTTTTCAATCTTATTATAATCTCTCATATTAATTGTAATTGGAAATTCGGATAATGAAGGAGCCAAAACATGAGATATAGAGGAAGTAAGGTAATGAGATTTCGTGAAGGGATTTGTATTAACTGCAAACATGAAATACAAATAGATACAACAAAAATAACATCAACATGTCCATTTTGTGGTATGAGCTATGATGTAATAAAAACAATCGACAACAAGGAGCGATTATTAGAAGAAAAAAAACATGCTGAGTTAAAATTTAAAGAATCCGGAAAGAAAGGAATAAAGACAGAAGAAACTAAAGACACCAATGGAAGTGTAGTAATTTTGAAATGGATTTTTACTACAGTTATAGCCATATTAGTCGGAGGCTTTATGGTAATGGCTTTATATCCTAAACAGGATGATAATAGTACAGTTAATACAATTAATATTGTTGAGTCAACCATATCTGAAAACATAACAGGAAAAGTTGATATTGATGATAAAGAGAAGAAGGAAATGGATGTAGTTGAACCAATAGATGGTAAGCACATAGAAAAAAAATCCAAGAAGCTAGATACTACGGAATCACAACAGTCTGATGATGTTTTTGAATCAGGAGAAAAAACTACAATTTCAAATATAGTTGATAATAAGATGTTATTGTTAGGCAAAATTCTTCAAATATTAAAATTCACTATATTCATTAATTTTGTAATTGGAATGATTCGGATTATAATTGGAATCATAAATGAAGATATAGAAGGTATATCAGGAGCCATCCGTTTTTTGATACTAAGTGCATCTATGCTATTATTCATATCAGTTATAGTACCATTAATAAAATAAAAGAGGCGAATGCCTCTTTTTATTATATATACGAAATTGATTTCAACCATCAGAGTTTTCATACCAAGAATAATGTCTTTTATTATGTGCATTGACCAAATAATCCAATCCGTTGGCCTATTTTATCACACCAACAAGTTTCAGCTATCATTTCAATCACGTCTTGTTCGAATCCTGGATTCTCCTCCATTTCAGCATATCCAAACCGATTCATATAAAGTTCCAATTCATCTTTAATATAAGGACAACTGATACATTCCATAATTCATCTCCCTTTCAAAATCCTTATACTAATAATATGTATTAAAAATATTCCAAAAAACAAGAATCATCTTGTTTCAAACATAAAAAACCAATCATACTATATGTGATAAAAGAAAAGAAAGAGAGAAATATATATGAAATACTATAGTATAAGTGAAATAAAAAATGAACTATGCAATCATTTAATTACAAGTGATAAGATAATTTTTAAAAATAGTATAAAATCCATTGAAGAACAAAGAAATAGATTTTACTCAATACTTGTACAGTTAGAAGAAGCATTAGAAAATCGCTTTAAACAAAAAAGCTTCACATATAATAGGTTTGATGGAATGATAGCCGAAGTTTCGGAAAACCTAATCAATAATTATGATTATATAAAAAAAATCATGGATACTTTTGATGATAGCGAATATAAAAGATTACAGGCATTTCATTTAGCTATTCCTAAAGAACTCCAGTATCAAAAATTAGAAATGTACGAGGACACAATTGATAAGATCAGTGATTGTATAACGGAAAACGAGAAGCTGATTATTAAAATTGAAGGCATTATTCCGGAAATAATTAAACTAAATGATAGAGCCGAAGAAATGTCAGAATCAAGTAAAAAAATAGAAGAGTTTGTGGAACAACTAAAGTTCTATAAGCAATAAAATGTTTTAGTTAGAAAAGAAAAGGAGAATATGAAATGGAAGATTTTAGCCTGAATATACCAAAGGTAGAGGATATAAAAGAAAGTTTGGAAAAAGAATTAAAATTATCGGACGAGATAGAAATTGTAATTTCTGATGCTGCAAAAGAAAAAGCAGACCAGATTCTTCAAGTTGATACATATGATTATTCTAATCGTCAGCAACTGATTAAAGCAATTGAAACATTTGGCTCAGATATTATGGAACAGTCAGAAGAAAAAAATGCAATTTTAGGAAAGCGAATCAGTGAATTGAATAGGATGGGTGGAGAAAGCCAGGCTGTAGCGAATGGCCTTGATAAATTGTCAACAGAAGTGGCTGAATTAAATCCGGCTGGGATTGATTTCACAAAAAGCGGATTTTTAGGGAAGTTTTTTAATCCTGTAAAGAAGTATTTCAAAAAGTATGAAACAGCGGATATTGTAATCGGAAATATAATTGATGCATTGGAAGAAGGGTCAACTATTCTTAAGGATGATAATACGACACTTGAAATTGAGACAACATCAATGAGGAATATTTCAAAACAATTGATTGAAAAAAGAAAACTGGGTCAGGAATTAGATGATTATTTAACCATGCAGATAAATAATATGCGAGCACAGAATGGCGATAATGAAAAGATTAAATTCATCGAAGAAGAGATCCTTTTTCCACTAAGACAACGGATGATTGATTTTGGTCAGAAGCTGGCAGTAAACCAGCAGGGCATCATTGCAATGGAAACAACACGAAGGAACAATTATGAATTAATTCGTTCGGTTGAAAGGGCTAAATTCGTAACAGTATCGGCATTAAGAACTGCTGTCATTGTTGCGGGATTGTTATATAACGAGAACCTTGTCATGTCTAAAATTAAGATAGTTAATGAGACAACAAATAATATGATTGCTACGACATCAAAAATGCTGAAAACACAAGGTACAGAAATTCAAAAACAAGCTATTGAGACAAATATCGATATGGACACATTGAAATTAGCAATTAGTGATGCATTGGAAGCGTTTGAGTCTATTAACGATTACAAACAGAAGGCATTACCACAAATGAAACAGACCTTAGCAGAATTTGATACACTTGTAACGCAAGGACAGAAAATTGTAGACAGTATTGAATCATCTGAAAACTTAAGATTAGAAATGATAGGAACATCGAAAAGTGAATTAACAAATAAATAATATACTAATTCATAATTAAAAAAGGCATTTGAGCCTTTTTTTTAATCCTTAAATATCAACATACTATAAATGAAGTATTATATAAAAGATATAAGGAGACAGTAATGAAAAAAAGAATGATTGAAATAAGTGCATCTATAGTTTTAGCATTGATAACATTTTTATCGCTTGTTGCATTTATTGGATATAAAAAGGTAGATCAGACACTTGGATTAATACAAACAACAGATAAAGAAGAAATAAAGGAAATGACAAATCCCAATATATCAAATGATGTTGTATCAACCTTGAAAGAGAACTGGACTGTCGCATTATTTGGGCTTGATTCAAGGGATACGGATGGACTATCTGGTGCAAATTCCGATGTGATTATCCTTGCATCCATTAATAACAAAACAGGTGATATTAATTTAATATCTGTATATAGAGACACGTACCTAAAAACAGGCGATAACCGTTATCGAAAAGTTAATGAGGCATATGCAATTGGTGGACCCAAAAAAGCAGTAGAAGTATTAAATGAGAATCTAGATTTACAGATTGATGATTATGTTGCGGTGAACTGGAAAGCAGTTGCGACTGCAATTAATATTTTAGGAGGAGTTGATATTGAAATCACGAAAGACGAACTGAAGTATATCAATGGATATATTACAGAGACAGTAAATAGTACCGGAATTGGATCTTATCAAATCCATGAAACAGGATTACAGCATTTAGATGGTATTCAGGCAGTTGCATATTCAAGAATCCGTTATACAGCAGGGAATGATTATAAACGGACAGAACGCCAAAGAACTGTACTTGCAGCCGTCCTGGATAAAGCAAAACATTCAGACTGGACTACACTTAATAATATCATAGTGACGGTATTCCCGATGACATCCTCATCGATTGATACAAATGATGTGATCGCAGCGGCTATGAATGTTACTAATTATAAAATAATAAAAACAGGAGGATTCCCATTTGATGTGATTGAGAAAAATGTAGATAAACAAGATTTTGTATTTCCAAACACATTGGAAAGTAATGTATCGGAAATGCATAACTTTCTATATGGTACATTATCTTATCAGCCATCAAACGAGGTGAAAGAAATAAGTAGTAAAATTGACAATAAACGAACAGGAAAGAGTAATAAACCTAAGAATCCTGTACCACAAGAGACTTTTCCAATCCAGAAGGAAGAAACAACGGCAGTTGATGAAACAATAAGTTCAATCGCTTCACAGGAACTAAATACTGAATCAATGATAGAAACAGAGGAAATAAAACCAGAAGAAAGAACAGATGAAAACTATGGTCCTGGCTTTGTCACCAGCTATAATGAAGAGGATCCAGTGGAATCGTCTAAAACGAGTAACTAATTCTGACATTATATAAAGGATTGGCTTCACGGCCATCCTTTTTTCTTAGAATTTTTCAAACATACTATAATCATATTAGAAACATGGAGGTGGTAGATATGGGTGATCAGGTAAGAATGGTTTTTCAACCCATTTTCGATGAGACAATGCAGGTATTTGCATATGAAGGGTTAATGAGATTCACTGATACAACAATTGTAGAAGTAATAAATGACTGTAAGTCATATTCCGATTTTTACGAAATAGAAAAACTGACATTTTTTAAAGCTTTGCAGGAATACCAAAAACGTAACTATAAAGAAAAACTTTTTATCAACTCATTTCCTCATGTCCATCTAAGCAAAACAGATTTGTCTGAAATAATTTCTCACCACAAGGACACATTAAAGAAAGTCGTAATAGAAATTCTTGAATATCCAGATCTGGCTCAAGCGTCAGTCAAGCAAAAAAAAGATGATGTAAGAAATTATGAAGTTCTCTTTGCAATTGATGATTATGGAGTAAACACCTTTGAAAACCTGAAATCAATTGCTCCGGCTTATTTAAAGATTGATAGGAGCATTATTTCTGGGATACATGAGGATAAAGAAAAACAAAAACAATTGGAGAGTATCCTGGATATTGCAGATAAATATTCATGTCTAACAATTGCCGAAGGAATAGAAACAGATAATGAATTATCTTATTTGAAAGATAAGGTTAACTATTTTCAGGGTTTTCTTTTAGGAAAACCAAATTAAAAAGGCCGCCAGGCCTTTTATCTATTGCTCGTTAGAGACATTATATTACAGAATAAATAAAGATAAAGGAGAAAAATATTATGTCAGTTGTGCTCAATACAAAAAAAGAATTGTTTTTAGGGAAAAGACCTTTTAAGTCAAGAAAGATGGATAAAGATGAATTCGCAAGTCTGACAAAAGAACTGTATGACAAAATAAAAAATCAGTATAAAGATGAATATGAAGACTATTTTGAAGAGGATAACAATACTGCTGATTCTCAATTATGGGCTATCGATATATTTGCCAACGAATATGATGGAGATGAATTACCAGAGGAACTGAAATTATACTATGAGGACTTAAGCGAAGTTATCGGTGCTGGAATGACCATAATGAACTGGGAAGATGAGCCAGGCCAGTTTAGTATTCAAACACTGGATAATGGATTCACTTATATGAAAGTATATTCATCTGTTGGAGATGATGCGTTTAGACCAATGTGTAACATTATCTACTTTAATCAGGATAACAAATTACGACTGTATGTCCCATATTGTGGAAACTTAGTATTTGTTGGAGCGGATACACAAATGTGTGTATATGGCGGATATGGAGAAGAAGAACGTGAAATCAAGAAATTATTTGATGAAGCAAAAAGTTCTAATGGACCAGCTGAATTAAATATCATGGGAAATGTTTTTATGTGCTATGACAAGGATGAAACCTTCTATAAGCTATATGGACAGAAATATGGTATGAATTGTTCAGATGAAGATTTTAATTCGGATGAAGATTTTGTTTTTGATGAAGAACTTATGCTTGAAGACATTAAATCAAATGTCATCTTAGAATAAAAGGCTGAAAAGCCTTTTGTTTTTTAACTTGGCATTTTTACTCAATCATATCATACTAACTATAAGAAAAGAGAAAGGTGATTTAAAATATGTTTACATTAATGAAAAATAAAGAGACAAGAAATAAAATATTATTGATTTTAGGATTCATAATATTTGTTCGTATTGGAAGTATTATTCCAATACCTGGGATTAATAGTGAATATATGAAATCAATCATATCAGGATCCGGATTTCAGTTCTTTAATATGATTACAGGTAACTCTTTTTCCAAGATGTCTCTATTTGCACTAAGTATAAGTCCATATATCACAGCGTCAATCATCATACAATTAATGACTGTAGTAATTCCTAAATTAGAAGATTTAAGTAAGGATGGCAAAACAGGACAAGAAAAGATTCAAAAAATAACAAATGTTACTGGAATTATAATAGGTTTCATCCAATCTTTTTTCATGGCAGTTGGTTTAGGATCAAAAGGCCTTCTTAATCCATATACATGGTGGATGGTTTTGATTGCAACCTGCATTTGGACATTAGGAGCTACTATTTTAATCATTATGGGAGAGAAGATAACGAAACTGGACCTTGGAAATGGAATATCCTTTATTTTATTATTTAATATCCTGTCTACATTCCCTGGTGATTTAATGGTTGTCTATGAACGATTTTCATATGATAGCAAACCAGTTGTAATTGCTTTAAAACTATTTTGGGCGATAGCCGTATTCATGGTTTTCCTAGCAGGATGTATCTATTTGAATTTATCTGAAAAAAGAATACAGATAAGATTTTCGAGAAAGAGCATAAATAATGAGCAAGGAAAAGATTTGCCCATATCATTGAATATCTGTAATGTGATGCCGGTCATTTTTACTGGAAGTATCATAAGCATGGTTAACATCGCAGCAACTTTCAGCTCCAATCAAATACTATTGACAATTTCAAAATACCTATCACCTAATAATTGGTTTATAACAGGGAGTCTGAAATATACATTGGGTTGCATTGTATATATACTGCTTGCCTACTTCTTTGCAAATTTTTATTTAGACATAGCATTTAATGCCACTGAAATTGCACAAAGATTGAAAGCTCAAGGTGCTACAATCCCAGGAATCAGGCCAGGAAAACCGACATCAGAGTTTTTACATACAAATGCGTTTGAAATGATGGTACTAGGGACTGGTTTGATGCTGTGTATTGTTCTGGGAGCATCTTTGGTATGTAATATCTTTGGAATAGGTGTTTTGAGTATTGGAGGTACATCTATCCTGATTTGCGTTAATGTAATCATAGAAACATACAAAAAGATTAAAACAGCTGCCCAAAGTGTAAGAGTTCAGAGTTACTATAAGAAAAAGAATAACAGAAAGTCATTATTCCAGATGAAAGGAGTCTATAATGTTTAACCATATCCACCATATGTATATACCAGCTAAGATTAAAGTGATTAAAACCATGGTAATGGTAAGCTTGTCTATTTTAATATTGTCTGGATTTGTGTTCGGTATTGACACACTTATTGCAGGAATATATCGGATGATAATATAAAATAAAAAGAAGGCGTAAGCCTTCTTTATTTTGTTGATACGATTGTATCTACAATACCATATGCCAATGCTTCATCAGCAGTCAGATAGTTGTCTCTTTCTGTATCTTCGCATACCGTAGCATAGGGCTTTCCGGTATTCTCAGATAAAATTCTGTTTAAACGTTCTTTGGTTTTTTTAATCTGGTCAGCAACGATTAAGATTTCGGTTGCCTGGCCCTTTGCACCTCCACTTGGCTGATGAATCATTACCTCCGCATTCGGCATGATCATACGTTTACCTTTTGTACCACCAGCAAGCAGGAATGCTCCCATGCTAGCAGCCATTCCCATACAGATTGTGGAAACATCACTTTTGATATATTTCATTGTATCATAAATAGCCATCCCAGCAGTTACAGACCCACCTGGACTGTTAATGTATAAATAAATATCTTTACCAGGATCAACAGAATCCAAAAATAGAAGCTGAGAAGTGATGGATGCGGCCATTTCATCACAAACTTCTCCAGTTAACATGATGATTCTGTCATTAAGTAATCTTGAAAAAATATCATATGATCTTTCTCCAGCAGCTGTTCTTTCTATTACATATGGCATTGTAGTCATATTCGTATATCCCATAATTATATCTCCTTTTATTCTATAAATTTTACATGTTTATAATGTTAAAAAAAAGAACTATATAACTACTAAATTGTATTCTGTGAGTATTACGGTTTGTGAGCATCGATAATTACGAATTATATTGGAAGTTAAAATGACATTATATATGCATCAACAGAAATAGATGGAGCATATTTGATGTTTTTATATTTCTGTATTAAAACAAAAGGAGAATTTCAATATGAAACTTACTATTATTGGAAAAACTGTTACAATTACGGATGGTATGAGGGAGGCTATTACCGAAAAGCTTTCTAAATGTGATAAATATTTAAAGGAAAACACGCCGGTAAGAGTAGTTGTCCGAACTGTAAAAGATGATCAAATCATTGAGGTAGCCATTCCGACTGGAAAAAATAAGGAAATCCGAGCAGAACGCAGAAGTAAGGATCTTTATGAAGCAATTGATTTGGTAGAAGAAGTTCTCAACAGACAGCTTAGAAAACAGAAAGAAAAGAAATTAGATAAGAAACGTACACCGGTTACGCTTTTAGAAACAGAGCCAGAAGCAGAAATCAAACCGCTTATTGTGAAGGAAAAACAGTTTGATTTACAAATGATGACTCCTGAAGAGGCAGTTGAGGAGCTGGAGGCTTTAGACCATGACTTCCATTTATTTATGAATGTGATGGATGGCAGGGTAGGCGTCGTATATCGAAGGAAAGAGGCAGGATACGGTCTGCTTGCAGCAAATATGTAAGAGAGGGAAACCTCTCTTTTTGTTTTGAAAATTTATCATACATATTATCTCAAAGATGAAAAATTGGAGATAAAATTATGATGATAGAAAAATATTTTGAGATGACAAAGAGAGTGGCCATGAACTCTGAATTCAACAGAGTCCATGTTGGATGTATTGCCATTTATAAAGGCAAAATGATAGGTTCAGGTTTCAATTCAGAGAAGACACATCCAATGCAGTATCACTATAACCGATACAGGCAGAACGATAATGTGATATCAGCTAATCTGCTGCCAAAGATTCATGCTGAAATCATGTGCATAAGTAGCATAAAAAACCAAGATATTGACTTTAAAAAGGTTAAGCTATTTATTTATAGAATTAGGAATGACCAACCTTTTGGTAATGCTAGACCTTGTCCTGCTTGCATGAACGCCATCATGGATATGGGAATCAGAAACATATATTATACAACGGATGTGGGTTATGCACATGAATACTTAACTTGAGTTATTTCGATAACAAAAAAAGAGGCGGATGCCTCTTTTATTTTGTAACAAAGTATGATTCTAATTTTTTGTTATGATGAAGCAAAGCGATTAACGTTTCATCATTACTTTTTAACACATCTTCTATTATATCATTTGGAAGCTCTTGGATGGCACACATTGTTTTTTTTGTATGGTAGTTGGTGTCAAAAAATTTTCGAATATAGTATTCCTGCAAATTTGGGATTTCTCCTACAAACGGCTGGCAGTCAGGGTCAGACATGATTTCTTTGCGTATATCCATTGGACATAAAGGATTTACCATGATTCGAGTCCGCACAGCATAATCATCTGGTGCTAAAACGTTGCCATATACAAGACGCAGAAAATCAGCAGTACAGTCTTCCTTATTTTCTACTATTTCATACTTGACATAAGTAGTTGCTGTTTTCAGGATTTGCTTAATGAGTTCTGGTGGACAGTTTGGAGCTGTTGCAATCGCTAACTGTATTTTTTCATTATTGCTATTGGCATGTGACCACAACTCATGAATGGGAATCTTCCCTGAAGCACAATCTTCATAGAAGGTATCAGAAACAGTTTCTATTTTTTTAATAAAGCCATATTTCATTAATTTGTTTTTTATTTGATTAAGGAAAAAATATATACACAACCTGCGTTTTAATCTACTTAACTTCATGTTTTCCTCCTATTATCTTTGATACTAATAGTATGAAATGGAATGATGGAATATAATTATCAACTTAGATTTATTGACATTATACTACTATAAACAGATGAAAGGAGTAAATATGCATAAAGTTATAAATTTAGATGAAACCTTTTATCGGATTTCTGGGAACCAGATAAAGAACCTACATGGAAAAAGAGAATTTTTACATAGCATCTTGGTCGATTATACAAGATGGTTTGGAAATATAACAGACGCAACAAGAACTTACCCAGAATGGCAGATTACAGGTAATGATATGGTCAGGAAATATACAAATGGATACAAGGCTATATACACATTAAGGGATGTTGAATATTTTGATGGGTATGGAAGACGGGTTAATCCTAGAGATTATTTACCCGAGGCAATGAGAACCGTGAATCTGCGGAATATATATAATTCGACATATTATATCCGAGGAAGAAGGATATCACATCACTATAGATACCGGATGGATCCCGTCCCTTACACCGGGAAGATAAAGGGCGGATGTTCAGGAACAAAGAAATTTCGAGGGCTTAAGCGTATTTATCAACAAGCTTCAGATCCTGAATATGGAAAATATATAAGAAAGAAAGCTTTACCAGTAGGACCATATTTAACATGGGACTATGAAGCTTATGAAGAGACAAGATTACATGAGTCCTGGAAAAAACAAAAGAAACGCAAACAATGGATGTGATTATAAAATGAAATGAGGAAATGTTATTATGGATAGAGAAAAACTGATAGAATATAACGAGACATTAAAAAGACGTGCATTAACGAATGCCGAGTGGGATGATATAAAAGATATTATCGAAAGAAACCGGAATAACCAAAGTTTTATCTTAGAGGAGCTTTGTCCTCTTGTTGCAGTAAAATTTAATAGGGAACAAAATTCATATGAGCTTTTCCTTAAAATAATGTGTAAAGTGTTAAATGATGACCCAAAACATATCTTGGTTGGGAATGGAATAATTGCAAGAGTTGAAAAGAAAGAACTTGGTGATGGCGGTGGAGCATACATTGCTTTCGTAATGGGAGACATTATAATCGGAGCAATGAGTGCCATAGAAGAGTATACAGAATTCATAAATGATAGATTGGTATTTAATGAAATTAGGGATCAGATTCTTAGGAATTTTTTATAAAAGGCATTCATTGCCTTTTTATTTTAACAGGCTGATGGCTTTTCAAAAAAAATTAAATTATTTTTCAAAAAAAGGTTAACAAAATCAAAAAATCAATCATAATATATATGTAATAAAAAATTACCAAAGCTGTCCATATGTGAGTATCTAAATAATGGTCAATGAGCATCGATATATATTATAGAAGAAGTGATTCTTCCATAAGAAAATCCATTGCTGACTACACACCAATAGCCACCATTAAGAAGATGCGTTACTTCCTTCATAATAAAAAAAAATTACATTATCCAAAGTTGAATTTATAGTACACATGCTTACAGTTAAAAAGAAGAAAGGAGATTAATGAAATGAGATATCGTTGTCAGTTATTGCAGGTTTGTTTAGAACAATGCACTACTCTTAAAAAACAGGAGTGGTTAGTTTTGAATGCAAAAATTGAATGATGATATCGAAGTATTGTTAATCCATAAAACTATTTATGTATAGATTTCGTGCTATACACAATTATGGGATTACTTCGGTAGTCCCATTTTTATAATTAAGACGAGAACACCCGTCACTTTAGTGATGGAATGAATCGCCATGTAGAGAATATAACAATAGGTTTACAAAATTACGGTAGGAACTATCGAAAGGGTTATCCTATAAAAACCCATAGCCTTGGAAAATGAAGCTCGTAAAATAAAATCCTATATGGTTGAGACGATTAAAGGAATCACATGGCTTTAGCCACGTGAGGTTCAATTGCTCGCATGGCGGAACAGGAAGACGCATGGGACTTAAAATCCCAGGAAGAAATTCGTGAGGGTTCGATTCCCTCTGTGAGTACTGATAGATCGATGGTGTAAATGGCAACATGTTGGTCTCCAAAACCATTGCTCAGGGTTCGAGTCCCTGTCGGTCTGTTATACGGCTATTGCCAAGCGGTAAGGCGGGAGGCTTTGACCCTCCTAAATATCAATAGATTTCGCTGGTTCGAATCCAGCTAGCCGTGTTATATAACTATCAAAGTTATAATCCTGGCCGCATAGTCGAGTGGTTATGACGGGAGCCTTTCAAGCTTCAGGTGTCGGGTTCAATTCCCACTGCGGTCATTAAATCAAAATAAGGAGATAAAAAAATGAAACGAAAACAGAAAGTACGAAAACAGAATAAAAGAATGCGCGCCTGTAGCTCAGATGGCTAAAGCAACCGGCCTTTAACCGGTAGACCGTGGGTTCAAGTCCCACTAGGCGCATTTCGCACGTATCGCCTAGTGGTAGGGCACTCGACTTTTAATCGAGAGGCATATGGCCATCCTGGGTTCGAATCCCAGTACGTGCATTTATGCATCGTAGCCCATGCGGAGTGGGAACAGTCTGCAAAACTGTCTTAAGGTCGGTTCGACTCCGACACGATGCTTGTACATATTATCGCTGTGGCAAAAAAAGTACTGGAGATATCGGAAACAGCATAAAACGACTCTCTGGTAAATAGCACAGACGCATGGAACTAACAATTGTGAGATGCGGAGCAGACAGGATAGGAAAATTGATGTGCTGATCAAGAATTACTACTGTAAAAAAAACATGGTAAATGAAACTATATCTGCGTAAAGTGGTGAGACGATGTCAACTCCACGTAATATGTATTTTGCGTCTGTAGCTCAGCTGGAAGAGCAGGTGGCTCTTAACCATCAGGTCCAGGGTTCGATGCCCTGCAGGCGCATTTCTATCTGATAGAAGAGATTCATGTGAATTACAAATTTAGGCGCTATAGTGGAATTGGTTATCACGCCAGACTCTCAATCTGGAGACTGCGAGTTCAAGCCTCGCTAGCGTCATATGTCCATATGGTGGAATGGAATACACGCCCGGCTAAGAACCGGGTCCCAAGAGGATGTGGGTTCGAATCCCACTATGGACATTATAGCCCAATAGTTCAACTGGAAGAACATCAGATTCTGAATCTGAATGTTGCAGGTTCGAATCCTGCTTGGGTTGTCAGACAAAATTTTTGATGATTTACCCATATGGCGTAATGGCAGACGCTGTGGACTTAAAATCCACTGGATTCATTCCATGCCGGTTCGAGTCCGGCTATGGGTATTTATTTTGGCATCTTCGACAAGTGGTTAAGTCGCAGGCCCTTCAAGCTTGAGTCGCTGGTTCGAATCCAGTAGATGTCATCAGCTTCTATAGTTTAAAGGTAGAACAGCTGCCTCGTAAGCAGTCAATGACAGTTCGATTCTGTCTGGAAGCTTTCCTATAGTCGCTGTGGTATGGACACAGACGCCATCGCAGGTCATAGTGGCGGAGCAAGGACGAGTCGAAACGATGACGGCATTAGACAGTCTAAATAGAGCATGGGCAGATTGCTTGCGTAAAGAGGTGAGTCTTAGCGGACAATTCCTCGCTATAGGAATACTACATATTTTTGACCGTTTGTGGAGCTGACTTTTTGGTATGTGAGGTTAGTGGTGACAATGAGGAGGAGGGCATTGTCATTAGCTCGTATGATGGAAAGGAAGACATGGCTGACTCAAAATCAGCTGCCGAGAGGCGTAAGGGTTCGAATCCCTTTATGAGCATGAAATGTTCATGTGGCGGAATGGAATACGTGTGCGGCTCAGAACCGCATGGTTAAGCCTTGTGGGTTCGAATCCCACCGCTTCCGCCAAGTTAAAAGCTACATTTTGATTTCTCAAAATGTAGCTTTTAACTTGGCAGCAGTTGATAAAAATGATACGGTTTCATTTGGTTTC
>OHLM01000444.1_pt1 | contig 13812 bp, 14 predicted proteins | sample 1569101 | NCBI WGS metagenome assembly OHLM01 (sample SAMEA3879558, study PRJEB24766) | human gut metagenome | biome: human-associated habitat; feature: feces | place: USA | collected 1985/1987
TTAATATCTGGATTTTGTTTTGTTAATATTTTTAAAGTATCAACTGTAAAATTTTTTTTATCCGATTTTGAATCGATTTCAATGTTATTGATAGTCATCTCTGTTTCATCTTGAATAGCTAATACCATCATATCTAGGCGTTCTTGTCGCGTTGCGCAATTTTGATCTTTCCAAGGATTGTTTTTTGTTGGAATAAATTGAATTTCATCTAACTGCAATTGTTCAAGTGCTAATTTTGCTATAGTCACATGAGCCTTATGAATAGGATCAAAACTCCCACCGAATAATCCTACTTTTTTCATGGTAAACGATATAATTCCTTATCTGATGATTTATATAAAATAATTGTATGACCAATAATTTGAACAACTTCAGATTTTGTTTGTACACTTAACTCTAATGCAACTGTATTAACATCATCTGGACAGCTTTCTAAAATTTTTACTTTTAATAATTCTTGTGATTCTAAAGCTTCAGAAATTCCCTTAGCCTGATTACTATTGACTCCTTCTTTGCCAACTTGGAAAATAGCATTTAAATGATGTGCTTTTCCTCTTAAATATCTTTTCTGTTTACCTGTTAACATAGTATCTCCTTTTTTTAAATAATAGCTTCTCTTAATATAACTGAAATCTGTGGTGGAACCAAAACTCTTACTTTTCCACCTTTCGAACTCACTGTTATGAAACCTAATCCAGAAATAACAATATCAGTTTTTCCTGGCATCAATCGAAATTCATAAGACTTCATTTGTGCAATTGAATCAATTCCAGCAATTTCATACTGTAAAGTTTGATGACGATTATACAAATCATCTGCTTTAATTGTCTTTGTCCGATGAATTTTTAAGTTTTTAGAAAAATATGCAATAAAACTAGATTGTTCACCTTCTAAATAATCAATACGTCCTAAACCACCAAAGTAAAGCGTTTGAAGACTGTTTAATTGGAATCCCATTGGTCTAAGTTCTCCTTGAGGAACGACCTTTTTGATATCTTCTGGAGCTAACAAATGTGTCATTTGACTTTCATTGATAATTCCTGGTGTATCATATAGAACTGAATGTTCATCTAAAGGAATTTCAATGAGGTTCAAAGTTGTTCCAGGATACTCAGAGACAGTAATGAGATTTTGCTTTTCAACTTCAGCATAATGTTTTAATAAACCATTAATAAAAGTTGATTTCCCAACATTAGTCACACCTACAACATAAACATCCCGCCCTTTACGATGCTCCATGATAGCATCATATATGTAATCAAAGTTCATACTTTTTTTACCACTTGTTACAATGACGTCTACTGCTTGAACCCCTTGATCTTTTAATTGTCTTCTCACCCAATGTTCTAGTTTTCTTTCTTTTACAGATTTTGGTAAAATATCACGTTTGTTTGCCAATACTAACACATCATTATAAGCAATATGACGCATTAACCCTTGAATCATACTTCCATTAAAATCAAATAAGTCAATCATATATACAACCAAACAGTCTTTTTCACCTATTTGTTGTAATATAGTGAGAAAATCATCCTTTGTCATATTTGTTTCTTGCAACTTATGATAATTTTTCAATTGAAAGCAACGTTGACATAATACTTTATCATTGTTCATTGCACTTTTTGGCACATAACCAATATGTTTTTCATTTTCGTTTTGAATAATGGCTCCACAGCCAAAACATTTCATTTCCTGATTCATAAATGACCTTCCTTTTCTTCATTATTGTACCCTATTTTCGCTTCTATGAAAAGCCTAAACATAAACATCGACAATTTTCATATAATGATTTTGAGGTGGATTATGTTTACAACACTAATAACATTTTTACAACAATTTTTATTTGTCTCATTCATCAAGACACAAGCTTTTAAAAAACAATTGACTCCCCAAGAAGAAAATGATTTATTAGAAAAATATTTTCAAGGAGACCAAGAAGCTCGTAACCAACTAATTGAACACAACTTGAGACTTGTTGCTCATATTGCTAAAAAATATGAAAGTACAAAAGATCTTCAGGAAGATTTAATTAGTATAGGAACAATTGGTTTAATTAAGGCAGTTGATAGTTATAAACCAACAAAAGCAACAAAATTAGGAACTTATGCAGCAAAATGCATTGAAAATGAAATTCTTATGCATATGCGTGGTAACAAAAAAACTGCTCTTGATGTATCACTGAATGAAATTTTAGGTGTCGATAAAGATGGTGGAGAAATGACACTTCTAGATATCTTGCCATCTGATCAAAAAGAAATTATTGATCAAATAGATACAGAGGATCAAATCAAAAAGTTACAAGAATATTTTCTTCTTTTAACACCTCGAGAACAAGAAATACTTATTTATCGATATGGTTTAAATAAGCATAAAGTGTATACTCAAAAAGAAATTGCGAGCACAATGCATATTTCACGTTCATATGTATCACGTTTAGAAAAAAGAGCACTCATCAAACTTTTGAAAGCTTATCTTAATGATAAGTAAAAGAATATGAGAGTTCCCATATTCTAAAAATCATCTTTAAAAAGATCATCAAAAGAAATTGGCTCAAAATGTTTATCATCTTTTGATTCTTCTTTTTGTGAATTTTTTTGAAGAACTGGTTGAACTATGACTGGCTCAACTTTTTCTTCAATAATTTCATTTCTTTTTTTAGCAATCTCTTCTTTAACTTCATTGAATAAATCAGGTTGTTTTTTAACTTCAAAGATTTTAGGATTTATTTCATTGTTTATTTTCTCAACATCAAACAAATCTGTAGATAATGTTTTTGGATTATAAACATATCTTATAATGTTATCTTTAATTGCAGTTAGAATACTTGGCTTGCTTTCAAGCTGTGCATGAGTATAATCTTTGACAAAGATATCAATTTTTTGTGAATCTGTTTCAATATTGAGCTGATCCTTAGTTTCTAATACAAATGCATAAAGAGATTGAATATGCTTTGTTTTTGGTGATTTAAAAATAAGATTTCCTTTTGTAGCACGGTTACAACTTGGGATATCAGAAATACGTAAACGCTTGATACCTGGCTGATCACTAATAAGAATAAACGAATCTGTTCGCAAAGGATTAAAAATATTCATTGCAATCAATTCATCATTTTTTAAATTGATTCCTTTTATTCCTCCTGCTTTAACACCCAAAACAGAAATTTCTTGTTCGCTGTATAAAGTTGCATAACCAGCTTGAGTTGTTAAAACAATTCCTTGCTGTCCATCGCTTAATCCTACTTGTAATAATGAATCATCTTTCTTAAGATTGATACATTTCATTGGTTTTGTAAAACGGGTTACATCAAACTCTTTAAGTTCAACACGTTTCATTTGACCAAAACGTGAAGCAAGAACAATATACAATGGATAATCAAATGATTTCACAAGGACAGAGCCAACTATTTTTTCTTCTGGAGAAACTTTGATAAGATAGCTAATATGTTTTCCAAGTTCTTTCCATTTAAATTCTTCTAATTTATGAAGTGGTATATACATATAATTCCCTTTATCAGTAAATACAAGTAATTTATCTAAAGTATTGGCAAAATGAAGATCAACTAAAACATCATCATCTTTTTTCCCAAACAAAGTATTTTCGCTTGCTTTATATGATCTTTGTGAAATACGTTTGATATATCCATCTTGCGTTATAGAAACATAAATATCTTCTGGCAAAATCATTGCTTCTTCATTGATTATAATTTCCTGAACTTCATCTTTAATTTCAGTAAGTCTTGGAGATGGATATTGTTTCTTGATGTTTTTTAATTCGTCAACAATAACTTTTCTTAAGACTTGGTCGCTATTTAAAATATCATTTAATGTTTGAATTAAAGACTCTAATTCTTCTTTTTCTTTTTCTAAAGATACAATATCTGTATTTGTCAAACGATATAACTGTAATGTAACAATAGCTTCAGATTGCTTCTCAGTAAAACCAAATTGTGTTTGAATATTTATTTTAGCATCTTGTTTATCTTTAGAATGACGAATAGTATGAACAACATCATCAAGAATTGAGACAGCCTTAATTAAACCATCAACAATATGTTTTCTTTCTTCAGCTTTATTCAAATCAAAGATAGAACGTTTAGTAATGACTTCAATTTGATGCTGAATATAGCCATCAAGAATAGCTTCAATTCCCATACATACAGGTCTTTTGTCTTTGATAGCTACCATATTATAATTATAATTTTTTTGTAAATCAGTATTTTTAAAGAAATAATTTAATGTATTTTGGACATCTACATCTTTCTTTAAATCAATAACAATACTTAATCCATTCCGATCAGATTCATCACGAACCTCAATAATTCCATCAACGCTCTTATTGAAACGAATTTCATCTAGTTTTCTTACCAATTCAGCCTTATTGACCTCATATGGTATTTCACTGACAATAATTTTATTCATGTTTTTTTCGTGAATGATTTCTGTTTTAGAACGAACAACAACTTTTCCACGCCCTTTTTCAAAAGCTGTACGAATTCCCTGTTTTCCTTCAACAATTGCTCCTGTCGGAAAATCTGGTCCCTTCATAAATTCCATTAATTTATCTAATGAACAATGGGGATGAGAAAGACGATAAATTGTAGCATCAATAACTTCTTCTAAATTATGTGGTGGAATGTCTGTTGCATAACCGGCCGAAATACCAGTTGCCCCATTGACCAATAAATTAGGATACTTTGCTGGAACAACAGTTGGTTCATATTCAGTATCATCAAAATTCAATGCCATCTGAACTGTTTCTTTATCTATATCTTTTAATAATTCTGCTGCAATAGCTGATAAACGCGCTTCAGTGTAACGCATCGCTGCAGCCGGGTCATTATCTATCGATCCATTGTTTCCTTGCATGTCTACTAATGGTATACGCATTTTCCATTCTTGTGATAGACGCACCATCGCATCATATACAGAAGTATCACCATGTGGATGATAATTTCCAATAACATTACCAACTGTTTTTGCAGATTTACGATATGGTTTGTTGTAAGTATTACCTTCCTTGTACATTGCATATAAAATTCTTCGCTGAACTGGTTTTAACCCGTCTCTGACATCGGGCAGTGCACGATCTTGAATAATGTACTTGGAATACTTGCCAAATCGATCTCCCATAATATCATCTAATGATTGTGTTATGATTTTTTCGCTCATGCATACCCTCCTTACTTCGTAATAAAGAATGAATCTTCTAATGAGAATTGAACATTATCCTCTATCCATTCACGTCTTGGTTCTACTTTATCTCCCATTAATACAGAGACTCTTCTTTCAACTAATGCAGCATCCTCAATAGATACTTGAATAAGTGTTCTGGTTTCAGGATTCATGGTTGTTTCCCATAATTGGTCAGCATTCATCTCCCCAAGACCTTTGTATCTTTGAACACCATAACCACGTCCTATTTTCTTTTTTGCATCTTCTAATTCATCATCATCCCAAGCATAAAGTGAATCTTCATGCTTGCCATTTTTCTTAGAAACTTTATATAAAGGTGGCATAGCAATATATACTCTTCCAGATTGAATTAATCCACGCATATATCGATAAAAGAATGTTAAAAGTAATACCTGAATGTGTGCACCATCAGTATCAGCATCGGTCATGATAATCACTTTTGCATAATTAGAATCATCAGCATTAAAGTCAGCACCAACTCCAGCTCCAACAGTATTGATAATAGTACTAATTTCCTCGTTTTTAAGAATATCAGCCATTGCAGCTTTTTCTGTATTGACAACCTTTCCACGTAATGGCAGTATCGCTTGGTATTTACGATCACGTCCTTGTTTTGCACTTCCGCCAGCCGAGTCTCCTTCGACAAGATATAATTCCTTTTTTTTCTTGTCTTTTGATTGAGCAGGAGCTAATTTCCCACTTAATATTTTTTCAACTTTATTGCCTTTCCCTTTTCTTGCCTCTTCACGAGCCTTTCTAGCAGCATTTCTCGCTTGAGCAGCTTTAATCATTTTATTAACCAATTGATTAGCAACATCTTTATTTTCTTCTAAAAAATAATTAATTTGTTCATAAACAACATTTTCGACAATGTTTCTCGCTTCTGGTGAGCCTAACTTTGATTTTGTCTGTCCTTCAAACTGCAATAATGATTCAGGAATTTTAACTGAAATGATGCCTGTCAATCCTTCGCGAACATCAGCGCCTTCTAGATTTTTGTCTTTTGTTTTTAGTAAACCGTATTTTCTAGCATATTCATTAAATACTTTTGTAAAACCTGATCTAAATCCTGTTTCATGAGTTCCCCCATCTCCAGTTCTTACAAGGTTTACAAAAGAAATTAAATTTTCTTGATAACCTTCTGTAAACTGAAATGCAATTTCAACTTCAATTGGATTTGATTCATCATCAAAAGAAACTGTTTTGTGTAGCACTTTCTTTTCATAATTCAAATAATCAATAAAAGCCTCTAACCCATTCTCATATTGAAAAGTTTCATGTTTTCCTGTTCTTTCATCAATAACAATCATTTCAATGCCTTTTAATAAAAAAGCACTCTCTCTTAATCTCTCACAGATTGTTGAATAATTAAAATCGATTGTTGAAAAGATTTCCTTATTAGGCTTGAAATGAATTGTCGTCCCTGTACGGTTAGTTTTTCCAATAACTTTTAATGGAGAGATAATTTTAGCTCCATCTTCAAATTTTTGTTGATGAATTTTTCCATCACGATATACAGTCACTTCTAGCCATTCACTTAATGCATTCACAACAGAAGAGCCTACTCCATGAAGTCCCCCAGAAGTTTTATATCCACCATCTTCACTAAACTTACCACCAGCATGTAAAATCGTTAATATAACTTCAGTTGTTGGTTTTCCAGAAGCATGTAATCCAGTTGGCATCCCACGTCCTTCATCTTCAACTTTAATAGTGTTATCTGATCCAATTGTCACAGTTATTTTATTACCAAATCCCGCTAAGGATTCATCTATAGCATTATCGACAATTTCCCATACCAAATGGTGTAATCCACGATAATCAGTTGATCCTATATACATTCCAGGTCTTTTACGAACTGCTTCTAAACCCTCAAGAATTTGTATATTTGATTCATCATAATGATTTGATTTCATTTATGATATCCTCCTTCCATAACTAGTATATTATACCTTAAAATGATTGATTTTTCCAACTATTAATGTATAATAATTTTCAAGGATGTGAAATTATGGAGATTTTTGTATATATATTATTGATTTTAATGAGTTATTTGTATGGTTCAATTCCTTTTGCATTAGTTGTTGGAAAACTCTTTTATCATACTGATGTACGAGAAAGTGGCTCAGGTAATCTCGGTGGAACAAATGCTGGGAGAGTTCTTGGAAAAAAAGCAGGACTGACAGTTATATTGTTAGATGCTTCAAAATGCTGCATTTCCATTTTGGTAGCTAGAATTGTCACTCATTATATGGGCTTGAATACTGATATTATTTATCCTTGCGCATTAGCTTGTGTTATTGGACATTGTTATCCAATCTTTGCTGGTTTTAGAGGTGGAAAGGCTGTATCGGTGGCAATAGGATATGCACTTGTCACAAATGTTTATGCATTTGTTATTGCTTTAGTTATTTTCTTTATCACCTTAAAATTAACAAAATACGTTTCTTTAGCTTCTATTTTAGGATCTGCAACAATTGTTGTTATAGCTCCGTTTATTGGTTATAGTACAGTAGGTATCATTACTAATGCGTGTATTGTTGGATTATTGGTTTATAAACATAAAGCAAACATTAAAAGAATAAAAGCTGGAACAGAAAATAAAATTACATGGATGTAAAAAAGCCTTAATAAGGCTTTTTATTTTGCAAACGATGTATTCATAACATGTGGTAAATAATCGTGCTGATTATAAAATTCTAAATCATATTTACCATTTTCCAAATTAACCAGTGTCAAGGAACACCCTTCAACAACCTTTTGATTAATTTTGATGTAATCCTTTTTTTTCATACCTAACATGGTTGCTAATAAAACAATAAAAAACATGCCATGAGTAACAATCATAACTGTACTATTCTGAGAATGATTTTTTTCTAAATCGATTAAAAATGAACGTGCTCGTTCGATAACATCATCATAACTTTCGCCATGTGGAATAAAAGTGAATTTTTCAGGATGATGCCAAAGATTATGGTATAATTCATAGTCAGACTTTAATATATCCGAAATTTTTCTACCTTCAAAATCACCGAAGTTCATTTCCATAAGTCTATCATCTAAAATGATTTTCTTGTGATCAAATAACAGTCTAGCTGTAGTATAAGCTCTTGGAATAGGACTTGAATAAATACAATCAAAAGGAATGGTTTGTATATAATCTTTTAATGCTTTAGCATTTTCTTCTCCTTCTTGTGTTAAAGGAGAATCACATCTTCCTTGCAATCTTTTTTCTTGATTCCATGCTGTTTTAGAATGTCGTGTTAAATATATTTTCATAGTTATAGTAAAAAATAAGGGGTTAACCCTTATTTGTATTGATCATTGATACTTTTCATTATTCTCTTGATTTGAGTCTCGTTTGGTTTACGTCCCATTTCCATAAACATAGCACGAATCATTTTTTCATTGATAGGTGGATTTTTTTGTAATTGTTTTTTAAAGAAATAACGTGATGCGAAGAATCCTATAACAAGACCAACAGCAAGTCCTAAAAATCCATATAACATTTTCAATTCCTCCATTTCAATTACTTACTCATTATAGCACAAAACATTTTGATTTGTAAAATCAATTATGTCTTTATCATATAAAAGTTTTTAGAAAAAGCCTTAATCATATCAAAAACAACATGTTTTTCATCACTTTCTGTCACTTCTATGTCATATTCATTCATAACAATTGATATTTTTTCCTCAGTAATAGGATTTAATAACTGATGAATTCCATGATAATATGTATAATCTTCTCGTTTTTGAATAATTTGAAGTAATTTTTCTTTCCCTAAACTCATAGGACTAAATAACAATTCTATTTGATTTGTTTCAAAAACATCATTTTGTTGAGAGTATAGTAAAGGAATGAGTTCAGGATAAGTATTGACCATTTCACTCATCTTTTCTTTCAAACATATAATTCTATATTGATCCATTATTCATCACCCTTTTTCAATATATCATAAATAAAATGAAAAAAATGTCAAAATCAAAGGTCTTAGAAAATTTCTAAGACCTTGTTGTTTTTATTTGAATTTCTTTTGTTTGTGATATGTTGTATGAAGAAGTTCGTGAGCAACATGAGAATTTGGATGTTCTAAAAATTCATCATACAATTTTTGAATTTGTGTATTTTTATGAGACTTTCTTGCTGGCATAGCACGGTCTTCATCATACAATGCTTTTGCACGAGCTCCTTTAAAATCAAAGCCACTATTCCTGATTAAAGCATTTACATATGACTGCCCGCCACCATTAATACATCCTCCAGGACAACCCATAATTTCAATAAAATGATATTTAGATGTTCCTGCTTTGATTTCTTCTAACAATGGCTTTGCAATTGTCATGCTGTGTGCTACTGCAACATTAACCTTTAAATCACCAACTTGTAAAGTGGCTTCTTTTAGTCCTCGTTGTCCTCGCACAGAATGATATTCGATATTATCTAAATCTTGATTCGTTAAAACATCAACAACTGTACGTAATGCAGCTTCCATAACTCCACCACTTGCTCCAAAAATAACACCAGCACCAGTATATTCACCAAACATATCTTGATCAAATTCTTCATCTTTTAAATCAACAAAATTGACACCAAACATTTTTATCAATTTTCCAAGTTCTCTTGTTGTTAAAACCGCATCAACATCTTTCATTTCGTCTTTTATCATTTGTGAACGTTCTTTTTCACCCTTTTTAGCTACACACGGCATAATAGAAACAACATAAATGTTTTTTGGATCTAATTGATGTTGTTTAGCATAGTAAGATTTAATCATTGCTCCTAACATCATGTGTGGTGACTTACATGATGATAAATAATCTAATAAATCCGGATATTCTTTCTCACAATAATTAATCCACCCTGGTGAGCATGATGTAATCATTGGGAGAACACCACCATTTTGAAGACGGTTAATGAATTCGTATCCTTCTTCCATAATTGTTAAATCTGCACCAAAGTTTGTATCATAAACTTTATCAAAACCAAGAAGTTTTAAAGCTGCAACCATCTTGCCAGTTACTCTTGTTCCTATTGGCATACCAAACTCTTCACCGAGACTAGCACGGACAGCAGGTGCAGTTTGAACGACAACATGTTTTGTCGGGTTATTTAATGCTTCAATAACATCATGAATTTCTTCTTTCTCTTGTAATGCCCCTACTGGACAAACATTAATGCATTGTCCACATTGCATACAATTGACATCATTTAAACTCCGATCAAAAACAGGACCAACTTTTGTTTTAAATCCACGCTCCATAAATCCTAAAATCCCAAGTCCCTGATGTTTTTTACATGCTGCAATACAGCGTCCACAAAGTATACATTTAGCAGTATTTCTCACAACACCAGGGGAAACTTCATCAAATGTTGGTGTCGTTTTTGCACCTTGAAAAGCATCTTCTCGAACACCTAATTCTTGACATAATCTTTGAAGTTCACAATTTGTATTGCGAATACAAGATAAACAGTCTTTTGAATGATTAGAAACAATCAATTCAACAACACGTCTTCTTGCGTCCAATGCACGCATAGAATTTGTTTTAACAACCATTCCTTCTCTAACAGGATAAACACAAGCAGCACAAAGATTTCTGACTCCTTCAACTTCTACCTGGCAGACACGACACGCTCCCGTTCCTGTATAATCCTTTAAATAACACAAAGTAGGGATGTGAATACCATTTTCTCTTGCAACTTCTAAAATCGTTTTGCCTTCATAAGCTTCAACTTGGCGATTATTAATCGTTAATTTTATTTTTCCCATTCTCTTCACCTACTTTCTCACAATAACATCGAAGTGACATGCTGTCATACAGTTACCACACTTGATACATTTGTTTTGATCAATGCGATAAGGGACCTTACCGAGTTCACCATCAATAGCATTTGCTGGACATTGTCTAGCACAAAGACCACATTTACGACACTTGTCCTCATCAATCTCATAAGATAATAAGGCTTTACAAACACCAGCTGGACATTTCTTATCAATAATATGCGCGATGTATTCATCTCTAAATTGTAAAATTGTTGATAACACAGGATTTGGTGCTGATTGGCCAAGACCGCAAAGTGCTGTATCCTTAATTGTTGTAGCAAGGACTTCTAGTTCGTCTAATGTCTCCATTGTCCCACGACCCTCACAGATATCCTCAAGCAATTCTAACATACGTTTTGTTCCAATACGACATGGTGAGCACTTTCCACAAGACTCATCAACGATGAAATCCATATAGAATCTTGCAACATCGACCATACAATTATCTTCATCTAAAACAATCATACCGCCTGATCCCATCATAGAGCCTAATTTCACCAATTCATCAAATCCAATTGGTGTATCCAATTGAGATTCAGTTTAACACCCACCAGATGGTCCGCCAGTTTGCACTGCCTTAAAACTCTTCCTATTTGGACACCCTCCACCAATTTCATAAATAACTTCGCGAAGTGTTGTTCCCATTGGAACTTCTACAAGTCCAGTGTTAACTATTTTTCCACCTAAAGCAAAAACTTTTGTTCCAGCAGATGTTTCAGTTCCAATAGAGCGGAACCACTTTGCACCATGAGTAATAATTTGTGCAATATTTGCATATGTTTCAACATTATTAATGATTGTAGGCTTCCCCCAAACACCTTTATGAGCAGGGAATGGAGGTTTTGGAGAAGGCATTCCCCTTTCTCCTTCGATTGACTGAATTAAAGCCGTTTCTTCACCACAAACAAATGCTCCGGCTCCTAAACGAATTTCTAAATCAAAATGAAATCCACTACCAAATATATCATTACCTAACAATCCCAAATCTTTGGCTTCTTGAATAGCATGTTTTAAACGTTCTACAGCGATTGGATATTCAGCACGAATATAAATATAACCATGATGAGCACCAATTGCATATCCAGCAATTTCCATAGCTTCAATAACACTATGAGGGTTCCCTTCCAAAATAGAACGATCCATAAAGGCCCCAGGGTCTCCTTCATCGGCATTACAAATAACATACTTTTCATCACCAGGCTCATTTAAAGCAAATTGCCATTTTAGACCTGTTGGGAAGCCACCGCCTCCACGACCTCTTAATCCACTTTCTTTGATTTCATCAACAACTTCCTGAGGCTGCATTTCAGTTAGAACTTTACCTAATGCAAAATATCCATCCTTGGCAATATATTCGTGAATATTTTCAGGGTCAATCACACCACAGTTATGCAAAGCAATTCTTTTTTGTTTTTCGTAAAACTTTGTTTTGTTAATATCATGAACCTCGTTTGTTTCCTTATCAGATTCATTAAGCATTAAGCGATGAACTGGACGTCCTTTATAAAAGTGTTCCATAACAATTTCTTTAACATCTTCAACTTTTACTGACTTATATATGATATTATCAGGGTAAATTGAGACATTTGGTCCAACACCACAAAGACCTAAACACCCAGTGCGCAAAACACTTACTTCATTCTCTAATCCCATAGATTTAATTTCAGCTCTAAAAGCATCAATCAAAGCGCCAGAGTTACCAATGCTACATCCAGTACCAGCACATACTAAGACTTGTATTCTTTCCATGTCATCCCCTCCTATCTCTTATATTTACCCACAGTGTATTCATCAATGACCTCATCATTTATTAAATGACGAGTTACAATTTCACTAGCTTTTTTTGCATCAACTAATACATATGTTGTTTTATGATCATCTTTATCAAAGACTTCAACAATTGGCTCTAATGTACACATTCCAATACACCCTGTTTGTAGGACAGTCACTGGAAGCTTGGCTTTTGCGACTTCTTCAACGATTGTATTCAATACTGGTCTTGCTCCAGCAGCAATTCCACAGGTTGCCATCCCCACAACAACACGATATTTTTGGTCATCATCTAAACGCATTGTCATTTTATTTTGTGCTGCATCTCTAATTTTCTTTAAATCTTCTAATGATTTCATGACGCTAATCCCTCCTTTATATAATCCTTTAACCATAAAAGAACTTCAGGTTCAGTAATTTTAACATCACCCAATATATCCTTCATATCTTTTGTTTTCATTATAAAATCATTATTATCAGTTTTATATTCGAATTCATAATCAATATTTTCATTAGCCTGAATTAAGGTCACCATTGTTTCTACAATATTTCCCATAACTGGCGTATCTATATTATTTTTTATAAACCTGGCTTCCACATTTGTTCCTTTATTTATCTGTGAATTGACTTTTAAATATCCACCAGTTAATTCAGCATTTTGTTTAAAAAGTGGAATTCCTAAACCGACTTTTCTAGTTGTTCTTGTTGTATAAAATGGATCAATCACTTTTTCTACAGTTTCTTTATCCATACCATGACCATTATCTTGAATAGAAATATCAATAATATTATTTTCTACACTATCAACAATTCGGATGTAAATCATAGATGCATGAGCACGAATAGAATTATAAGCAATATCTAAAATATTAAGTGCTAATTCATCCATATCGTTTCCTCCACATCTCGTAAAAATTTTGTTTGTCCATATTATGAATAGGTTCACTTATCATATCTAATCGATGAGCATCACTATTTATAAACCAAAGCATCTTTTTTAAATATGGGTATTGATGTAATAAATAC
>OHLM01000447.1_pt1 | contig 13770 bp, 9 predicted proteins | sample 1569101 | NCBI WGS metagenome assembly OHLM01 (sample SAMEA3879558, study PRJEB24766) | human gut metagenome | biome: human-associated habitat; feature: feces | place: USA | collected 1985/1987
GCCAAGGCCATGCAAACTGTGGATCAGTTTAGTGTTGCCGGACTGTATGCTGAAAACAAGGCGATTTATGAGCTTCTCTGTGCCGGCAAAAGTATGGAAGAGGATCTGCCTGACGGAACCCGTCAGTCCTTTGATTTGAGTTTCATTGACTTTGAACACCCGGAAAACAACACATATCACTGTACAGCCGAGTTTACATGCAAACGAGACGAAGACGAGTTCAGACCGGATATTACCTTGTTTGTAAACGGGATGCCGCTCGTCTTTATTGAAGTTAAAAAGCCCAATAATATTGGCGGAATGGTTGCCGAGGCAGAGCGAATGAATAAGCAACGCTTCCCTAACAAGAAGTTTCGTCGATTTATAAACATCACTCAGTTAATGCTTTTCTCAAACAACATGGAATACGATACAATGGGCGGCATCGTCCCAATTCAGGGCGTATTCTATTGCACAGGCTCTAAGAGCTATTCTCCGTTCAACTGTTTCAGAGAAGAGAATCCATTGAATTACAGTGTTGCGCCGTACAACAAGGACTACCAATACACGGATATTGATCCCGATATAGAAAAAAAGATTCTTTCTGACTTCAATAACCAAGTAATACACACGAGTCCTGAGTACCAGACAAATTTGAGGGAAACAACGCCGACGAATCGCGTCATTACCTCCATGTGCAGTCCTGAGAGACTTCTTTTCTTGATTAAGTATGGGATAACATACTACCATAAGACAAAAGAACGGGAAGATGGCTCTATTGAGCAGATTGATCAGAAACACATCATGCGCTACCAGCAGTTCTTCGCGGCGATGATTGTTCGTCAGCGCATCTCGGAAGGCACTACTTCGGGTATCATCTGGCATACACAGGGAAGCGGCAAGACAGCATTGTCATTCCACCTTTCCTATGTGCTTACCGATTATTTCTCAAGCGTCAACAGAGTTACAAAGTTCTATTTTATAGTTGACCGCCTTGATTTGATGAAACAAGCGAAAGAAGAATTTGAGGCTCGTGGATTGGTTGTAAAAACCGCAAATTCGCGTTCTGAATTGATGGATCAATTCAGAACAAACCAGTCGCAGGAAGGGACAACCGGAGAGCCGGAAATCACCGTTGTCAATATCCAGCGATTTGAGGAACGACAGGATAAAGTTGTTCTCCCTGCCTATGCAACCAACCTTCAAAGAGTCTTTATCATTGATGAAGCACATCGTGGCTACAAGCCAGAAGGGTCATTCCTGTCCAACCTGTTTGATGCTGACCCGAACTCTATTAAAATTGCGCTAACGGGCACGCCACTTTTGAAAAGTGAGCGTGAGTCTTGGCGCGTCTTCGGTAACTATCTTCACACCTACTACTATGATAAATCTGTTCAAGACGGATATACCCTGAAAATCATCCGTGAAGATATTGAGACATCGTACAAGGAGAAATTGGAGGAAATCTACCACTCGCTTGAAAATCTCGTTCAGAAGAAAGATGTCAAAAAAGAGGACATCATTGAACATCCGAATTATGTCAGAGAACTTCTCAGATATATCATCACCGACTTAAAACGCTTTCGTGTTATTCGTGGCGATGACACTTTGGGTGGGATGGTCATATGTGAAACCAGCGAACAGGCACGTCGGCTATTTGCATATTTTGATGAAATACAAGAAGAGCTGAATGCGGGTGCCTCAAGTCGGAGTCATTTCCGTGCTGGGCTTATTTTGTACGACAGTGATGACAAGGAGACTCGTGAAAACGTCATCACTGACTTCAAAGACAATTTCAAGGTCGATATTCTTATCGTGTACAATATGCTTCTGACTGGGTTTGATGCGCCGAGGCTCAAGCGGTTGTACTTTGGACGTAAGCTAAAGGATCATAATCTCTTACAAGCGATTACCCGCGTCAACAGACCATACGGAAATAATCGTTATGGGTATATCATTGACTTTGCAGACATAAGAAGGAACTTTGACGAAACAAACGCTGCATACCTCGCAGAGCTGAATAAATTCAACGATCCAGATGAGGTTGGCAAGGGCAACGAGGTTAATATTCTTGCTCAGATTATGGAAGACCCTGCGGACTTGATTGATCGTATGCAAAAGGCTCGTCAAGTTCTGTTCGACTACCCGCTTGACAATGCGGAAGATTTCAGCACAGAAATATCGACCATTGAGGACAAAACGATACTGCTTGAGCTTAAAAAGGCATTGGTCGAGGTTCGTGACTGTTGTAACATCGTTAGAACTTTCGGCGATGATAATCTAAAAGCTGCGTTTGCAAACTTTGAGATTTCTCGATTAAAGGATATTCTCTCAGAGGTTCAACGGCACATCAATATTATAAATCAGCGTGAGGCTTTTTCTGATGACGATGCAACCAGAATTATGGTCAACGAAGCCATGCAGGATATTACATTCAATTTCAGCAAAATCGGTGAAGAAGAATTGAAAATGGTATCTGGCGGCGTTGAGTTGAACGAAAAGCTTCAAAGAATGGTTCGGAGGTTTTCAGAGAATATCGACCCTGAGGATCCGGAGTACATCACGCTGAGGGAAGCATTTCACGCCCGCTTCCACGAGCATGGCTTTACACCTCAGAATATGGATGAGTTCAATTCGTACTCTCGTGCTATGGATGAAATACTTCAAAAGCTCGCAGAATTGCAGAAGAAGAATGCAGCTTTGATGAGGCGGTATAATGGCGATGCCAAGTTCACAAGGGTTCATAAGCGAATCAGAGAAGAAAACGCGAAGCGAAAAAGTTCAGGGAAACCAGTTATTCTCTCTGAGTATGATGAAAGCATCGTAAGCGCATTGATAGTCATAAAAAATGATATTGACCGAAAAGTTTATGACCGCAACGATATTCTCAAGAAGGATGCTTACTTTGAGCAGACCGTTATGACGGAGATTAAGAGTGGCATGGATTCTCTGGGACTTGTCAACACCAGAGAGGACAGAGTTTTTATCCAGAGTAGGATAACTAAACAATACCTTGAGCAATACCGCGAAACTTACCCCGCTGCATAAGGAGATAAGCAATGGATATAAAGACACAAACCTACCAACTGATTGATGACCTAAAGTCTGTTTGCCACAACTACGGCATGGGCAACGACGGAAATGAATACAAGGTCATCACACAAATATTTCTATACAAGTTCCTGAATGATAAGTTCGGTTATGAAATCAAAAAGAAGGATTCTCGTATTGCTGCTGCCGAAAAATGGGAGGTTGCATACTCGGAGTTGCCGGAAGGTGATCGGCTTGATCTGCTTGACTCACTTTCTCCGGATGTACTGCGACTGTACCCTGAGCATCTGATTTCAACGCTTTGGAACCAGCAGTCAAAAGGCGATTTCGATTTGATTTTTGATAGCACAATGGTCGATATTGCCGACAAAAACATCGCCATTTTCTCGACGCAAACAACAAAGAACACAAAGATTCCGTTATTTGAGAAACTGACGAACTATGTAACGGACGATGCCCAACGAGCGCCGTTCGCAAGGGCGTTAGTTGACAAGCTTGTCAATTTTTCCTTTGAAGATGCCTTTGCAGAAAGCTATGATTTCTTTGCTGGTGTTTTTGAGTATGTTATTAAGGACTATAACACTAACGGAGGCGGTGTTTATGCCGAATACTATACCCCTCACGCAATCGCTGTAATTATGGCTCGGCTCCTTGTTGGAGAAGGACATGATCTGCACAATATCGAATGCTATGACCCAGCGGCTGGAACTGGTACGCTTCTAATGGCTCTGGGTCATCAAGTCGGCGAGGATCGTTGCACCATATTCGCACAAGATCGTTCTCAGAAAAGTAATAAGATGCTCAAGTTGAATCTGATCCTCAACGGCTTGGTATCTTCACTTGACCATGCCATTCAGGGCGATACGCTCACCGACCCATTCCATAGAAGCGACGATGGGAAGGCCCTCCGTCAGTTCGACTATGTGGTTTGTAACCCTCCGTTCAACCTTGATTTTTCTGGGACACGGGAGACTCTTGCTGCAATGCCAGCCCGATTCTGGGCGGGCATCCCGAATGTACCTAAGAAGAAAAAAGAAAGCATGTCAATCTACACATGCTTCCTCCAGCATGTTTTGAACTCAATGAAGCCGGACGGCAAAGCTGCTATTGTCCTCCCAACAGGTTTTCTTACTGCCAAGAGTAGTGTTGAGGGAAAGCTACTGAAACATATCGTAAATAATCACCTTGTCTATGGCGTGATCAGTATGCCTTCCAATGTTTTTGCAAACACAGGAACGAACGTCTCGGTGGTGTTCTTTGACAACGCCAAATCCTCTGACAAAGTTATTCTGATTGACGCCTCTAAGCTTGGCGAGGAATATCAAGAAGGAAACAATAAAAAAGTCCGCTTGACTTCCGACGAGATTGACCTCATTGTTGATACATTCATCAACAAAAAGACAGTTGACGACTTTTCTGTTGCTGTTAGTTATGAAGACATCGAAGCAAAGAAATGTTCCCTTGCAGCGGGACAGTATTTTGACGTGAAGATCGAATATGTTGAACTGACACAAGAAGAATTTGACAGCAAAATGGCTGAACTCACTGCAAGCCTCCAACAATTCTTTGATGAGGGGAATGTGCTTCAAAAGGAAATCATGGAGCAGCTAAAGAAGGTGAAGTATGAGTAAACTATTCAAATATGCTTTTTCCGACTTATACGACATTTCATCTGGTATCTCATCAACAAAGGATCAGGCAGGACACGGAACACCGTTTGCTTCTTTTAGAACGGTTTTTAATAACATCTTTTTGCCAGACAAGTTGCCGGATCTGATGGAGGTGAGCGAGAAAGAGCAAGAAATATACTCAATCAAAAAGGGAGATATTCTCATCACACGAACAAGTGAAACCGTTGATGAGCTTGCTATGAGTTGTGTTGCACTTAAGGACTACCCGCAAGCAACATATAGCGGATTTGTGAAAAGGCTTCGACCCAAAACCGAGGGAATTGTTTATGATCGCTTCATTGCATTCTATCTGCGAAGCAGTTATTTTCGCAAGGTCATTGAGTGCAATACGATAATGACATTGAGAGCAAGTTTTAACGAGGATATGTTCTCATTCCTTAACTTATACCTTCCAGACTATGAGACACAAAAGAAGGTTGGAGACCTTTTGTACCACATAGAATGGAGACGAGAATACAATGCACGGGTAAATGATAATTTAGCGCAGCAACTCCGTCTGCTTTATGACTACTGGTTCACGCAATTCGACTTTCCAGATGAGAACGGCAAGCCGTTTCGTTCGTCCGGTGGGCAAATGGTGTGGAATGATGATGCAAAAAAAGTTGTACCTATTGGATGGAACTGCGCAAAAATGTCAAATGCAATCGAGGGTATTCGCACTGGTTTGAATCCCAGAGACAACTTCAAGCTGGGCGATGGCACCATTAGATACATCACGGTAAAAAATCTCCGTTCTGATGGTGTCCTGGATTTTTCAGGGTGCGATACCATTGATGAAATTGCACGAGTGATTGTTCATCGTCGTTCTGATGTTCGTACTGGAGATATTTTGTTCGCAAGCATTGCTCCATTAGGTCGTTGCCATCTTGTTCAGGAACCTCCGCAAGATTGGGACATCAACGAATCTGTCTTTTCCATTCGCTGTAACAAAGCAACCGTTACGCCGGAATACCTTTATATGCACCTGCAAAGTGAAGCTTTTGTCAAGGAATCAACTGCATACTCAACTGGCAGCGTTTTCAAAGGTATTCGAATCAACACATTACTGGACAGCAGAATGCTCCTACCTTCTATGCAAGTTGTAAAGAAGTTCAGCCAGCAGGCGAAGCCTCTTCTTTTTCTGCAATACAAACTGAATAAAGAGACGCAAGCCTTAGCCCAACTGCGTGATTGGCTTTTGCCGATGCTGATGAATGGACAAGCCACTATCAGCGACTAAGCCGCTAAATTATCATTTACACTCTAAATCTCTCACCAGTGGCGAGAGAAATAAAGATAGGGACTGCCACTGATCGTCGTTCTCTAAAGCAAAAAAGGAGATGCGACGATGAAAGATCAATTATTCAATGAGATTCAACGGCGAATGCTGCCATACCTCAACAATGAGCAGCTAATGCAGCTCAGGAACGCAATGAGCGAGGCATTACAAGGAATCACACTTTGTTATGAAGATGACCGGCTTGCGCCAGAAAAAGGAGACACGACAGAGGTATTCATTTCTGCAAAGCGGATTGAAGGCTGTTCAGAAAAAACCTTGAGCTACTACCGCAAAACCATTGAGGCGATGTTGAACGGGATAGGCAAATCGGCGCAGCAAATCACGACGGATGACCTACGCAAATACTTGATGAACTATCAGGTTCAGCGCAGGTCAAGCAAAGTGACGATAGACAATATCCGCCGCATCTTGTCCAGTTTCTTCTCTTGGTTGGAGGACGAGGACTTTATCGTGAAAAGCCCGGTGCGTCGGATTCACAAAGTCAAGACTGCGAAAGTTGTCAAAGACACCTACTCTGAGGAAGCCTTGGAGCTGATGCGCGATAGCTGCACAACAGCACGGGATTTGGCAATGATTGATCTGCTTGCATCCTCCGGGATGCGTGTCGGAGAGATGGTCACGCTCAACCGCGAGGACATCAATTTCAACGAACGGGAATGCGTTGTCACAGGCAAGGGAAATAAAGAGCGTCTGGTCTACTTCGATGCTAGGACGAAAATCCACTTGCAGAATTATCTTGAGGGTCGGGCAGACAGCAACCCTGCGTTGTTTGTCTCGCTCAAAGCCCCATATGATCGGCTAATGATTGGCGGCGTAGAAACACGGCTGCGAGAACTCGGAAAACGTCTGAATATCCCGAAGGTGCATCCGCACAAGTTCCGGCGAACACTGGCAACCTTAGCCATAGACAAAGGAATGCCCATAGAGCAAGTCCAGCAACTCTTGGGACATCAAAAGATTGATACTACCATGCACTATGCAATGGTGAAGCAACAGAGTGTAAAGCTGGCACATAGAAAATACATTGGATAGTGAGGAGGCAGGCACCTTGATTTATAACGAAAGCAAGTATAACACATCATGGGAAACGCAAAAATTATCTGATTTAGGCGTTTTTTCAAGGGGCGTATCAAAACATAGACCTCGCAATGACCCTCGATTGTTCACAGGTGGAGGGTATCCACTCGTGCAAACCGGTGAAATTAAAGAGGCTAATCTATTCATTACAAAGCACACTCAAGAGTACGGTGAATTCGGATTACAGCAAAGTCGGCTATGGGATGCTGGCACTCTTTGTATAACGATTGCTGCAAACATAGCAGAAACCGCTATTCTTTCATATCCGATGTGTTTTCCCGACAGTGTTGTGGGCTTTCAAGCTAACAAAGCTGTATCATCGGAAATGTTTATGTACTACGTCTTTGACTATATACGAACCGCTATTCAGGGTGCCGCAACCGGAAGCGCACAAGACAATATAAATATCGAATACCTGACTTCGCTTGAGTTCAAAATTCCATGCAAGGAATACCAAGATAAGATTGTTGGAATCATTAGTTTGCTCGACCGTATGATACTGAAAAACGAGCAGATAAATGATAATTTAGCGGCTTAGTCGCTGATAGTGGCTTGTCCATTCATCAGCATCGGAAGTAACCAATCACGCAGGGCTGTAAGCTGCTGCGACTCTCTGATATTGTCGGAAATCATCGTCAACCAAGGCATGACACTTTTGTTAAAAGCGCTAATCTCCGAAGTTGAGGGAATATAGATTGCTCTGTCTTTAAGCATTGGCTTTTGAAGATGTTTTAAGCCTGTGCCTTGGAAAAACCTTTGACTTAGCTCGGGTTTTATGCTTTCAAGAAGCAGATAAAGATAATCAGACAGATCATCTTGAGCAGTGATACACCAAGTATCTGTCGAATATGCTGCCTCACCAACATAGAATTTGAGTCCTGCGTTACCACCCGTGTTAAGATAAAGATTGCGCCCGGCGATGAGAGGCTCAGACCACTCTAAAATAGCATCGCCGCTTGTGAAAAACGGGTAATCTCCCGTCGTTTCCTTTGCAGAGCCGACTTGTATCGAAGATTTGGGGTTTTCAATGAGTATATCACCGATTTTTCCGTTAGCTTTTCTACCGAAGAACAGGTGCATATACGTCGTATATGCCATTTCAGCTAAATTATCATTTACCAGTTATCGACACCGCGAAAGGAGACACACATGGATAACCCTTCTTTCAAACAAAATGGTATCGAATACGTCGGAGAGCCGCTTGCCTATAAGGACAGCACCTATGAGCTTGTGTCTAAGGTGGCGTTTCTGATCGGCGTCCCGCTTCGTATTTTCCAAAATGAACACGAGCCGCCGAAGATAGAGATATACGACCGGCTTGAGCAGGATAAAAATGCCCGCATCATTCGTAATCTCTGTATCATCCGCACCGCCATTGAGCGCAATTACCGGAAAATAAATGACATCATGCGGATGGAATACCGTGGGCTTCTTTCGATGCCTGAGATCCTTCCAATATCCAGTATGCAGCAGCTTTCAAATGACGGAATCAGCTTTATCAAAAAGTCGAGTATAAAGCTCTGCCACCACATTATCGAGATCAACCGACTGATTTCAGACCGCATTAACAACTGCAAAAGCCTCTTTCCAATCTGGATTAACTGGGCGTACATAAAAGAGCTGTTCATCATGCCAAACGGCTTGACAGAGGACGGAACGAAAGATGCTGCGGACATCTATTACGCAAGTCTCTCCTACTACCCCTATCAAATGTATATCAACTGGGTACCGATGGACGAGGGTAATGTCCTCTATAATGATAAGAAGTTTGCCACCCTGCTTTATCAATGGCATTGCGACGCCTTCACGGAATACAGTAAAGTCTCCGATGCAGGGGCTTTTGTAAAAAACAATATCTATGACTTCATAGATGACAGCGAGAAGACCGTATTGGTAGTGGACTGCGAAAACTCCGACCCGTACAAGCTGTGTGCCACGCTCAAAAATCTTGATTATGAAGTCATGCAGAAAATTACGGCGATCATCCTTTTTGATGACGTTCATACCGCTACGGCATGGCGCATTCTTGAAAACTACACCCGCATCCCCGTTGAACATATCATGATTGAGCGGATCAAGCAGAACAAATCACTGGTAGACATCAAGCTCACCGCAAGAGCCTGTCAGGAACACTACCAGAAGCAAGTGGATTCCTTCGTCATTGTCTCAAGCGATTCCGACTACTGGGGGCTTATCTCTTCCTTGCCGGACGCCAGATTCCTTGTCATGATTGAGCGGGAAAAATGCGGACCGGATATGAAGGCGGCACTTGCAGAATCCGGGATATTCTACTGCTATCTGGATGACTTCTACTCCGGCAACAGCGAGGACATCAAGAAAAACGCACTATTCAAGGAGATGTACCGCTGGATTGACAACTCCGTTCACCTGAATGTCAACGATATGTTTGATGCAGCTCTGCGAAACACGAGGATCGAAATGTCTCCCGCAGAGCGGCGGCAGTTCTATGAGAAGCACATCAGGCACATGACGCTGACCATCGACGAGAACGGAAACGTCAGCATTGAACTGAAACGCGGATAGCCTTGGTTTCTATTCCGGGAGGAATGTGGATGGACAACAGATTCTATTTTGGATTCAATACATCGGAGGAACGGAAAAAGCGCAGAAAGGCAGAGCTGTACTCCATGAGTGAGCAAGTCAGCACCTTCTTTTGGGATGAAGCCCCGCAGCATGGATTGGAAATGCGTGAAGGGCAGCAGGATATGTCCTTTGAGATTGTGGACGCCCTCATAAACGATCAGCATTTTGCGATTGAAGCTGGCGTGGGCATTGGAAAGTCCTTTGGCTATCTTGTGCCGGTGCTGCTGTACAGCAAACGCATGAACAAGCCGGTTATCATCGCAACCTCGACCATCGCGCTTCAAGAACAGCTCTGGCGCGATGTCCACGCGGTAATGCCCCTTCTTGGGCTGAACAGAGATGTCATCCTCGCAAAAGGACAGACCCATTATCTCTGCAACAAACGCGCAGATGAGTATATGTGTGACCCGAAAGCAGACCCACCGGACGCGCTCAAAGAAGGGATCAAGCAAGGGTATGAGGAACGCAAGGATTTCCCGGAGGTTTTGCCGCAAGGCGTCTGGGACAAGGTAAACGTGCAGCGGTTCAGCATGAAGAATTGCGGCTCCTGTGAAAAGAAGTGCAAATATTACAAAGTCCGCGCAGCATTGAAGTTTACGGATGGAGTGGTACTGTGCAATCAGGATTTTCTAACCCAGCATCTCATGAAACTCCGGCGCGGTCAGGACGGGCTGATTAACGCCGCCGCTGATCTGCTTGTCGTGGACGAAGCGCACAACTTGGATGATAAGGTGCGGAGTGCCACAACGGAGCGTTTCGGGCAAGGTATGCTCTTTGGAATGATTAAGAGCGCATTCTATGAGCTGCGATCCTTTGACCAGAGCAGTGTGTCAGGTGAAAAGCGAGAGGCAGAGAGCGCAATCATCGCCTTCTATAACTGCCTGAAAGCACAAGTCCAAAAGCAGATCAACGATGCAGAGCAGGATATGCGCTATGCTGACCGCTTTTTCTTTGACCAAAACGGCAGCGCAGTTGAGCTGCTTACTGAAATGAACGCCGCCATACATAACCTTTCGTCCAGCATTCAGATTTATTCCAGCATGGATTTCAGAAACAACCGTTCCTTTGCTGCCTCTGATGATCTGGATGCCGTCAGCGAGTCCCTTTCAGAGCTTCTTGACCGGATAGATGATATGTTGATCTGGATTGAGCAGCACGGCAGCAACACGGAACTCGTCTATTGCCCTAAAAACACAAAAGAAATTGTGAGCCGCCTATACTTCAATGGTGATGAAAGAACCATCTTGACCTCTGCCACGCTGACGAACGCCACGAGCGGGTCTCTGGAAGAACAGTATTCTTACTTTATCAGCAATACCGGCTTTCCCGCTGGTGATCGCGGCTGCTTATCCGAGCCAAAGCCTTCCCCATATCCATACGATGAACACGCCATGATCTACTATTGCGACGATCTCCCGCACCCGACCAGAGAACATGAAGCCTTCATTGAAAAGGGCGTGGAGCGACTGCTTGAGATCCTGAGCATTTCCAACGGAAAGGCACTCGTACTGTTTACGGCAAAGACCGACATGGAAGAGGTCTACTCCATTCTCAGTGAGAAAAACCTTCCGTACAAAATCTTGATGCAGCAGCCGGGATCGTCGCAGGACAAGGTGCTGAATGAGTTTAAGGAAGATACGAACTCCGTGCTTCTGGGGACGGGTGCATATTGGGAAGGTATCAGCATTGAAGGAAAAAGTCTTTCCAATGTCATCATTTTCCGGCTTCCGTTCCCTGTCCCCGATCCAATTATCGAGTATAAGTGTTCCGTTGCTAAGGATGCTCTGATGGATGTTCGCGTTCCCGAAATGATTATCAAGCTCAAGCAAGGCATCGGGCGATTGATCCGTAATTTCACAGACACCGGCATTGTCTGCATTATCGACCGAAGACTGCGGGACGAGCCGCCGGAACGCTATCATGACATTACATGGGACTCCCTGCCCATCAAAAATCGGACAAGCAGTTTGGACGAACTGAGGAAGTTTTACGAAGGTCTGCCCTCAGCCAAGGAATGATGATACAAACGGCAGTCTCTTCGGAAACATAGAGCAGCCCCCAAAAAACGAGAATCAGAAAATGGAGGTGTATCATGATGTACAATGAAAATCTGCACGAAGAAGAACAACATCTGATCCAGCAGATTGCGGAGCAAACAGAGAGAGGAAAAATCGACTGGGAACTGACGGAGTATAATCCGCTGTCATTTCTAAATGAGGACAAGATAGACAAAAACCCAGCAGTAATCTGTCAGTCCTTCTCCTTTGAGGCGATCATCGGCGGCTCCCGTTACGAGCTTGATGTCATGGAGAATATTGATGTGCCGTCCGGTATGGGAGACTACACCATAACCTTGACGCGGGATGAAACCGAAAATTATCTTAAAATTGAGGATGCGCTTTCCTTTGACTGTGACCGCTATGAATGCACACCGGAGGAAGTCGCAGAGCGATTTGCGGACAGCCCCATTGTCCGTCTCTGCAACGCCATCATTCCTGCCACGCTTGGGCAGGAGGATTTAGAAGAGGTCTTCACATGGGCAAGGTTTTTCAACGAGACTGGCATTTCTGCAAAGCTGATGAATCATCCGCTGACCAAGCTCTGTGAAAAGCTGTTCGACGAACACCGTCTGATGGACTTCCATCGCTGCGTCTTGGATGTGGACTATCGAAAGCTGCTCCTAAATGAACTGGCTCATAACTAAGACACGGAAAAACGCCCCCGACACTGTGCCAGACGCACAGTGCCGGGGGCGTTCCCGTTTCCAGCGATTTATTTTTCTCTCGGCAAGGGACTGTTCATAAGGTGACACTTTCCGTTTTACGAAGCCGCGAAAATTCAAAGTGTTCCGTGGAGATGTTCACTGGGCAGCATACGCCGTACACGTTTCCAATAATCACCGAGTAGTGCAATGTGTATTCACTATCGGGAAATACTTCACGGTTTTCACAACGCTTGATTCAGGAGTGGGATTTTTGTCTTATTCCCGCGTGACATCAAGGGAAACCGGATTGATAACGATGATAGATTTGCCCTTTTTGTGGGCATATCTCACGGTGTTCCCGGTACCGCTGGGGCATCCATTCCATACTGCGAGAATATAATCGGCGTGATCGACCATGTACCGATTTCTCTTGTCCATGCAGTCCGACGTGTACTCCCGTTGCAGCATGGTCTCCTTGTCACACTTTGCCGCGATATTATAATACCGTTCCCGTGAAGCCACAGACCATTTGATCGCTTGTGTCTCACAAGGGATTGCACTTTCCAGAGTAATGTGAGGGTATTTTGATTTCAAATCGAGTACAATTTCCGCAGCGTACATATCGACGCCAAGAGCCATGCCGGTAATAAAATGCGTGACGCCCTCGTTCTCGATGAGTGCTACAATCTGATCCCGCATAACAGATTTCAAAGAAGTACAACGCTTATCGGATTCATCAAAGCCGAACGGAAGACTCTGCGGTCTATGACCGGTAAACGCACAAGTCTTGCCTTGAACGGATTGCTTTGCAGCTTTTTGAGCAGACTTTCTAAACTCAATAATGCGTGACATGACACCCCTTCTTTCACTCTTTTGGTAGATAACTCCATTCTATCACCCTCATCACGGACAGTCAACGCATTGTCGTTAGTAAAATCAACGACGGCGTACCGTGGATAATGACACCGCCGTTAGGTACACTAAATGCAAAGGTGGTGAGGCTATGCGAGAGAAGAAGGACATCAATATTGAAATCGGCGGCAATATTCAAGTGGCAAGAGAACAGGCGGGCTATACGCAGGACACGCTCTCAGAAATGCTTGGCATGACGCCGAATCACCTGAGCGCTATTGAGCGTGGTGCTTCCGGTATTTCTCTTGAAGCCTTGCAGCGTCTTTGCCGTTTGCTGGGCGTCAGTGCGGACCGAATTATCTTTGGGACCGATGAGCCAGAAGCGGAAGCCCTTGCGCTTGCCAGACGTATTTCGGATATTAAGCCGGAATACCGGCAACAGGTTCAAGAGCTGCTGTCCGCTATTTTGAATATGTCGTAAAAAAAGAGCCTCTGCCGACACCCAAACCGGGCATCGACAGAGGCTTTTGGTT
>OHLM01000448.1_pt1 | contig 13690 bp, 10 predicted proteins | sample 1569101 | NCBI WGS metagenome assembly OHLM01 (sample SAMEA3879558, study PRJEB24766) | human gut metagenome | biome: human-associated habitat; feature: feces | place: USA | collected 1985/1987
ATTCCTGATGAAATTGACGGAAAAAAGGTTACGAGTATAGGCAAAGGCGCATTTGAAAACAATATAAGTATTAAAAATATTGAAATGTCAAACAATATATTATCAATATATGACGGTGCATATTATAATTGTCAATCATTAGAAACCATTAAACTATCTAACTCGTTGACAGAAATTTTGGTAGGAGCATTTGGAAATTGTTTATCATTAAAAAGAATAGATCTTCCGGATAGTTTATCAGATGTTGATGATTTCGCCTTTGGTAATTGTGAGAGTTTAGAAACAGTAAATTTTCCGGATAAACTTTCAGATAATGGCTTTTCAAAAGGTTTAGCAAAGTCTGTATTTGAAAATTGCATTAATTTAACATATGTTAAACTACCTGATAATTTACAATATATTGGTTATGGAGTTTTTTCAGGCTGTAATAAATTACAAAAAATCACTATACCGCAAGATGTAACTTCTATAGGTAATAAAGTTTTTTATAATTGCACTAATTTAAAAAGCATTATTATTCCTAAAGATGTTAGTTTTATAGCCCGTGATTCATTTGAAAATTGTAATATACTAACTATAAACGGCTACATTGGAACATATGCAGAAACTTATGCAAAAGAAAATGATTTTGAATTTATTGCAATAGATAAAACAATTCTCACAGGCGACGCTAACCAAGACGGTATTATAGATGTAAATGATGTTACATACTTGCAAATGCACATTGCAGGCAACAAAAACACCGACGGTTCGGCTTTTATTGACGAAACAAACAAGCAACTGTTTGACTGCGTTGATATGAACAAAGACGGTAAACTTTCGGTTTCCGATGTAACCGCATTGCAGATTTATATTTCAAACAACAACCAAAAAATCAAATGATACAAGAAAGGCTATCGCAAGGTTAAAATGCGATAGCCTTGTTTTATTTATAAGGAGTTATCCAAATATTTGTTGTAATATTTAATTATGATTCAGCAAATTGCTTGATAATGCAATTTGCTAAACCATAATTTACCCCCAACTATTGAAAAATAATCAAAAAACAAAACAAGCGACCGAACACTTAAAATGCTCGGTCGCTTTTGTCAGCAATAATTATTTATGGTTGTTAGAGTGGCATTTACCTGCCATTGCACAGGATGCACATCCGCAGCCACAGCTGCCACAAGAAGATTTGCCCTTTTTCTTTGCTCTGAAATGGCTGATAATAATTGCAGCAACTACAGCAACAACTATAAGCAAAACAACTATTGTACCAATATTATCAAGTAAAAAAGTAAGCATATACATCCTCCTCTATCAAAATCTAAATTATTTTACCTTTACAGAAGTTTTTAATGTATTAGCCTCTTTGTATGGTCTTACGAGCATATAAATCATAAATGCAAGTACCAATACAGCGAAAATAAGACCGATAACATTTACATTACCTGTAAAGAGTCCGCCAAACTGATTAATCATAAGAGCGATTGCATAAGCAAATACACACTGGTAAGCTACTGCAAAACAGGTCCACTTAGCATTATTCATTTCTCTCTTCATAGCACCGATAGCTGCGAAGCAAGGAGCACAAAGGAGGTTGAATACGAGGAATGAGAAACCGCTGATTGCTGTGAAAGCACCGCCGATTTCTGACCATCCGCCCGGATAAAGAATACCCATTGTACCAACGATATTCTCTTTAGCAACAAGACCTGTAACCGATGCAACGGCTGCCTGCCAATTGCCCCAACCAAGCGGAGTAAAGATCCAAGCAATGCAGTTACCGATAGCGGCAAGAATTGAATTGCTGATCTGATCCTCTGAAAGCATCTGGAACTGACCGTCAACAAATCCGAAGTATGTTGTAAACCAAACAATGATTGTTGAAAGAAGAATGATTGTACCGGCCTTTTTGATAAATGACCAGCCACGCTCCCACATTGAACGGAGAAGGTTGCTTACTGTCGGGAGATGGTAAGCGGGAAGTTCCATAACGAACGGAGCAGGATCGCCTGAGAAGATCTTTGTCTTCTTAAGCATAATACCCGAAACTACGATTGCAGCCATACCGATGAAGTAAGCTGATGTAGCAATCCACGGTGAACCACCGAAAATAGCACCTGCGATCATAGCGATAAACGGCATCTTAGCACCGCAAGGAATAAATGTTGTTGTCATAATTGTCATACGACGGTCACGCTCGTTTTCAATTGTACGAGAAGCCATGATACCCGGAACGCCGCAGCCTGTACCGACAAGCATTGGAATAAACGACTTACCCGAAAGGCCGAACTTACGGAATACACGGTCAAGTACGAATGCGATACGAGCCATATAACCGCAGCTTTCAAGGAAAGCAAGGAGTAAGAAAAGTACAAGCATCTGTGGAACGAAGCCGAGAACTGCGCCTACACCGGCTACGATACCGTCAAGGATAAGACCGTTGAGCCAATCGGCACAATTAATAGCGTCAAGTCCGTTGCCGATAAGAACAGGAATACCGGGAACCCAAACACCGTATGTGCTTGCGTCAGGAGCGCCGTAAGCCTCTTTGTAATCTGTATTGAGATAATTGTCTACTGCCTCCTGCAACTGAACCTTTGTTGTATTAGGAGTTTCAGTTACCTCAAGTGTTTCTTCATCTTCAACAGAATAAGTAACATTTGCATCGGCAGGAGTTAATGTTACAAGCTGAGAGAGCGCTGCTTTTGCTGCGTCTTCAGAATAATTTTCATCTTCAAGGTCAATGGCAGCTGCAATATCGTCATTACCGTATTCTTCATTGAAAGCTTCAATGATTGCATCTGAATCGCCGTAAGTTTCTTCTGCCTCTTCTGCCTGTGAAGTACCTATACCGAACAAATGCCAACCGTCACCGAACAATCCGTCATTTGCCCAGTCTGTTGCCATTGAACCTACAGTCTGCATTGAAATGAAGTAAACAAGGAACATAATTACGGCAAAAATCGGAAGACCAAGCCAACGGTTTGTAACAACCTTATCAATCTTATCTGATGTTGAAAGGTTGCCCTTGCTCTTCTTTTTATAGCAAGTCTTAATAATAGTAGCTATGTAAATATATCTTTCGTTTGTAATAATGCTTTCGCTGTCATCGTCAAGCTCTTTTTCGGCATTTTCAATGTCAGTTTCAACATGCTTTTTAATTTCATCGCTAAGGTTAAGCTTTTCCATAACCTTATCATCACGCTCAAATACCTTGATAGCGTACCATCTCTGCTGCTCTTCGGGCATTTCGTGAACTACTGCCTCTTCAATATGAGCAATAGCGTGCTCAACAACACCGTTAAATGTGTGCATTGGAACAGTTTTTGTATTCTCAGCAGCATCAATTGCAGCCTCTGCCGCTTCCATAATACCTGTGCCCTTCAAAGCAGAAATTTCAACAACCTTACAGCCAAGCTCTTTAGCAAGTGCCGAAGTGTCAATCTTATCTCCGCTCTTCTTTACAACATCCATCATATTAATGGCAACAACAACCGGGATACCGAGCTCTGTAAGCTGTGTTGTAAGGTAAAGGTTACGCTCAAGGTTAGTACCGTCAACAATGTTAAGGATTGCGTCAGGTCTTTGCTCGATAAGGTAGTTACGAGCAACTACTTCTTCAAGTGTGTAAGGAGAAAGTGAGTAAATACCCGGCAAGTCCATAATTACAACATCGTTGTGCTTTTTGAGCTTACCCTCTTTCTTCTCAACGGTAACGCCCGGCCAGTTACCAACAAACTGGTTTGAACCTGTAAGAGCGTTAAAAAGGGTTGTTTTACCGCAGTTAGGATTACCTGCAAGTGCAATTTTAATACCCATTAGTGTCTTCCTCTCATAAATTTAGTTATTTTAGACTAACTTAGAATTTAAAAATATCGGGGATAAACCCCGTATTTAACTTAAACAAGTTCAATCATTTCAGCATCGGCTTTACGCAAAGAAAGTTCATAACCTCTTACTGTAACTTCAATAGGATCACCGAGCGGCGCAACTTTACGGATATAAATTTCAACGCCCTTTGTAATACCCATATCCATAATTCTGCGCTTAATAGCGCCCGCACCGTTAAGTTTTGCAACTTTTACGGTTTCTCCGATTTTTGCTTCTCTCAGAGTTCTCATATTGTACCTCCATTAAATCATAATTTTGCTTGCCATTTCACGGCTGATTGCAACTCGTGCTCCTTTTACATTAACAATAAGGTTACCCGCCATTGAAGAAACAACTGTAACTGTGCCGCCAACAACAAAACCCAAGTTTTCAAGATGTGCACGAACCTCAGAGTTACCTCCGATTTTTTTAATAATGTTTTCAACGCCCGGATCGGCAAATGTTAAAGGCATAAGCTCACCATCCTCGCTATACAACATTAGTGCTAACTAACTTTGACAGTACAAAAAAGTTGGCACTCGCTAACTGATTATTAGTTTACTACTTTTATATTAAAAAGTCAATAAGTTTAATAAATTTAAAATAATTCAACACTAATTTCGTTAAATTGACAAATTTTATATTACTTAATTCGGTAAATTGATATATTCTTTTTAATACTTTTTCGCATCTGTTTACCGCAAATCTTTTGCATATCAATATTATGCAATTGCAAAGCAAAATATGAATTATTTTATATAAACAATAAACAAGCGGTGGTTTTTTGCCACCACTTGCTAAGGTTTTTATTTTTTAAAATTTGTCTTACGCGAAATTTTATGTTACAATTTTAGAATATTCATAATAATGTAACTTTCAAATTTTGCATACAATAAAATTAATTTAAAGCTAAAAGGCGGTGAAGTAATGCACAAAAAGATTAAAATTTCAATTTTGGTTATGCTCTTAATTTTGCTTTGTACTCTTTTTAACGGTTGTACGAACCATATAAAGACCATTTCAGTCAATAACGAGGATTACTTTAATGCATTAAAATGCGATAATGATGAATATAATTTAGTTATATCCGAAAGTTCGGCAGTAGATAATCTCAATAACGGTTATGCTGCTCAAGCTGATGAACTGCTTGCAAAAAGCCTTATGGATAGTGGCGGGCATTATTATTGGTATCCACATTATATCACAACGATAGTAATAGCAGTTGACACAGGCAAAGTAAAAGAAAACATAAACAGCTTTAATTCTCTTGCAGGTGTTGAAGAAAAAATCTATATAGATTCAGATTATTATAATTACATTACCGCATCAATCGGCTATTCGCTTAAAAAAGAAAATTACCGTCTTGACGATGCCATTAATTACCTGAAAGAAATGGAAAGAAACGGCAGACTCAGCAACAGCAATACTGAACTTCCAATATGGATCTGCACCGATACACAGGCTGTTAAACTAAAACGAGGTAACAAAAATATAGACATTATTATTCCAAATGATGGTACGCTTTCTTTTGTGCAAGGAATACTTTCACCATACCCACTATGTTTTGAAAACAATCTCTGCAATAATATAAATCAAAATGACTTGCGAACATATAACAACGCATCTCCCCTGTATCCTACCCAAGAAAAATATTCTAACGCTGTTATTTATACCGATTACCGGCACTTTAACGAGCAATCAACAAATGTTATTAAAAAGATGAGGAGAACAGTTTTTGAGCAACGCAGATATTCAACAGCAGACGGACAAGAGCATATTTTGTCAGCAGTATTTTTCATTACATTAACAGTGCTGTGGATAGCTGTGCTTGGCTTGAGAGTAATTAACAAAAGGGTTAAATTATCTTTTATTATTATCGGTTCAATGCTTATTCTATGGCTTACAGCGAGGTGCATTAAGTGGCAAATTAATTCTCCGATGATTGAAAGACAGCTTTGGTACAGCTACTATCTTTTTCAATTCGGTATAGCAACAGGTCTGTTATATTTAACAAGCGTAACAGACAAACCAAGCAGCAACAAAATCATACCGCTGCGGATTCTGCCTTTTATAGTGGTTGAACTATTTCTGCTATGTCTGATATACACAAATGACTACCATCAGCTTGCTTTTTCGTTTTATAACGGAATTGAAAACGGTTCCTCTGAATACACCTACGGCATTGTATATTATTTATCTATGCTGTGCATTGGATTACAAACTTTCATTGTATTGTTGTGGTTTATAGTACGCAGTATAAAAAGTCCGAATAAGCTAAATATTTTTTACCCTGTTACTTTTTTCCTTTTGATTTTTTTATATACTGTTGCCTATGTAATGCGTCTGCCGTTTGCCTTTGAGAGTGATATGACGGTAGTTATCACATTTATTATCCTCGCATTTATGGAAGTATGCTTGCGCAGCAGTCTTATTCCCACCAACACAAAATACAAAAATCTTTTTAAAAATTCACCGCTTAAAATGGAAATTCTCAACAATTATTTTGAAAAAGAAATTACCGCAAATTTCGACTACTGCCTTACCGATAAACAAAAAGACAGCATTATTAACGGTAAAAATCCAATAAAACTTGATGAGAACACACTGCTTTTCAGCAAGAAAATTTCCGGCGGATATGTTGTTTGGCAGGACGATATTTCTCAGCTGAACAAAATGTATTCAAATACTAAAACTACTGTAGAAAAGCTAAGGGCAACCAATGCCTTAATCAGAAAAGAAGAAAAAGCAAGGCGAAAATACTTACAAAACGAGGAAAAAATTGACATTTGCAACAGTCTTGAGAGTGAAATTTCCGATAAACTCAAGTTGCTTTCCCGTTTACCTGAAAAGATGAAAAATCAAAACAATAATTCCCTGCTTACTGTCAAAGCCGCATTACTTTTGTGCTACATAAAACGCAGGTGTAATATGTTTTTTATTGCTCTTGAGGAAAAATATTTTTCCTCTGATGAACTAAGTATGTATATAGACGAACTCGGAAGCTTTGCAGAATATTCCAAAGTAAAGCTGCTCTGCACCAATAACGGCAATAAAAAGCTTGACATTGAACACGCAAATCTTATGTATGAGTTTATGTACAACATTCTTGACGAAGCAACACAAACAAAATGCGAATACATATTTGCTCGCACAGAAATATCCGATAAGGAAATTTCTATAAAGGTGATTAGCTCAACGAAAATCAACAGTAATATTTTTGACAAAAAATTTATGATTTCACTTGAAAAATCGGGTGGTAAAATCATCGAGCAAAATGATGACGATAACCTTGGCATTTGGCTTTTGCTTAAGGGTGGTGAAAAGCAATGAATTACATTTATTTTTATCCTGAATTTGTGCGAATTTTAGTTTGTATCTTGATAATTGCAGGCATTTGTATGCAATGCTTTGCATTTATATACAAATTTAACAGTGGAGCAAAAGGTTTTAAATATGTTTGCGAACTATCATTTGAATTTTCCGTAATACTGCTGCAATTTATTTATGGTTATATATATTCCTGCATTTATTACCAAACTTGTATATCAATTTATTATCCCGAACAATATTTAGCTGTTGGGTACATAGCATCCATTTTGTTTTTAATTATGCTTATTGCAACTGCTGTTTATTTAAAGCAAGCACACATAACATTATCAATATGCTTTGCTCTGCCATTGCTGCCATTTGCAAATCATCTTGCAAACGGTACATTTACAGTTGTTCTTTTTACTGCACTGATAATGTTTATTATAAGAAGTGTACATTTAATATTAAAAGTAAGTAAATTAAAACGAAACACTATAACTCCGCTTTCTGTAAAGGAATCAATAGACGCACTCAATACAGGAATTTTATTTTGCAGAAATGACGGGCAGATTCTGCTTGCAAATCATTGCATAAGTAATTTGATGATGGACATTTTTAATAAAGAATTTACAAGCGGAATAAAGTTTATAAACGAAATCCGTAATATTTCCAACACACAAAATCAGCAAACAGTTTGCAAAGTTAAAAATTCTTATTATATGATTAAACAAACCGAAATGTATATAAAGAAAAAACCATACTTTCTGATTACCTCCACAAATGTTACAGAACAGATGAATGCAATGCAGGAGCTATTGAGCCTGAAAGCAAGACTTGTTCAAAAAGGTAATGAACTGAATTTTCAGCTAAATAATCTTGAAACCTCATGCAAAGAGGGTGCTCTGTTACAGATACGCACAAGAGTACACGATTTACTGGGACAAAAGCTTTCTGTACTTTTGCGAAAATTACAGAATAAAGATGATAATATAGACGCTGACGCTATTGAAAAATTCTGTAACAGTATAATGAAAGATATATTATCGGATGAAAAAAATGTATCTGATAAAAGTCTGATTCTCCTGCAAGAAGTAATGTCATCAATAGGAGTTGAGCTTGCAATAATCGGAGAAATGCCGTATGATAATGATATAGCCGCACTTTTTGTAGAAACAATACGAGAATGCAGTACAAATGCGGTCAGACATTCACTTGCCACAAAAGTGCGTGCAGAAATCAAGAGCAAGGATGGCATTAATTCTCTTAAAATCACAGATAACGGAACAAATACCTGTACTACAATCCAACTTGGCACAGGACTTTCCGGACTTAAAAATAAAGCAGAAATGCTCGGTGGAACCCTCAGTGTTACACCATATCCGCATTTCTCAGTTGAGTTAACCGTAAAGGAGGGTGAAAACTATGATTAAAGTATTGATTGTTGACGACCACACTTCTGTCAGAGAAGCTTTTAAAGAAATGTTTGAGAAAAAAGATGATTTTTGCGTTGTTGGCGAAAGTGCAAATGCGAACGATTGTGTGCTTTTATGTGAAAGGCTAAGTCCCGATATTGTACTGTTAGATGTATGCACAGAGGGATACTCCTCCGGACTTGTTGCTACAGAAAATATCAAACAGAATTTTAAAGATATTAAGGTAGTGGTTATGAGCGGCTTTGATGAAATATCTTATTCTCCTCGTGCTAAAGAGGCAGGTGCAGACGCATTTGTATATAAAAGCAAAAGTATGACATTTTTTATTGATACAATACGAAAAGTGCTCAATGGAGAAAAATATTTTCCTGAACCCAAAACAATTCCTTTGCCAAAGGGTGAAACTCCTTTTACTGAAAGAGAAATGCAAATTCTCAGATTAATTTGCAAGCATAAATCAAGAGGAGAGATTGCCTCGGAGCTTTATATCTCGGAAAACACAGTAAAATATCACATTGGTAATCTGCTTTCAAAAACCGGATGCTCAAGTGTTGCTCAGCTTGCAATTATTATGATTTCAAGCGGTTACATCAACCCTCTATATTAAAATATAACAAAATATAACTTTACCACCTTTTATTTACAGTAATTTTGCCAAAACTACCCAAATGGGTAGGGCAAAATATTATAAGTTACTGTACAATATAATTGTATCAAGGATATATCTCCTGTACAAATATATTGAAAAGGTGGTTTTTTTAATGAAAGGAAAAGGATTACTTAAAGTCGTTGGTATTTTAATGATTATCGGCGGTGCACTTTCTATTATCATGAGCATTATTGCCATTGCAGGTGTAGGTGCTTTAACTTACTTAGCAGACGGCGACCTTTCCTCTGCTCAACTTAATCCGACAATAATTTATACTTCATGTGTTGTTATGATTCTGGGTTCGGTTGCTGAGCTTATTGCAGGTATCATTGGTGTAAAAAATTGTGCAAAACCCGAAAAAGCAACCTCGTGCTTAGTGTTCGGTATTATTGTTGCAATATTTAATTTACTCGGCATTATTATTGGTGCGGTTGGCGGTAGTGGCTTTAATTTCGTGTCACTCATAATAGGCCTTGTATTACCTGTACTCTTTATTGTTGGTGCGGTAATGAATAAGAAGTCTAACTGATAGAAAATCACAAGGCAGATGTGTTTTTACTCATCTGCCTTTATTTGTTTTATAGAATATTATTATTTTGAAAATGAAAAAATCGGTTGTGATTTTATTGTGTATGCTCAATATATTTTTATTTAACAGTTGCAAAGATAAAAACAAACCAACTTTTTCGCCTCAGCTTGAATATATAAGCATAAGTTGTAACCATTCAAACTATAATTATTGTTATAGCTTTACAGCATACACAAAAAACAGTAAGGCTTACTTTTCAGCAGATTGTACCATTGAGAATTTTGAATTAAGCGGTAAGCATATAGAATTTGAAAATAAAAAAATAGCTTATAATGAGTTTTTAAAAATTCAAAATTTCGCAAAAAAAATAATCTTTATAATTTATATAGCAATCATAAAATATATAGCAATCATAATACCATACGATGCTTGTGACATAACTACATACTCAATCACGACAAAGTGGGAAAATCAGCAAGAACTTACAGTATCGGATTATAGCTTTGATACTGATATTCAAAACTATTTATATTTATTAGCAAAAAAATATTGCAATTCAAAATAAAGGAGGAAAAAATATGAAAGCAAAACTCTCAAAAAAGCTGCTCAGCATTGGGCTTTCGGTACTTATGGCTGTTTCTGTATTGCCGTTGTCGCTTATATCAACAAATGCAGTAACCTGTAACATAAAAATCAGCAATATTACCTACCCACGACCTGACGCAAAACCTGATCATAATATTAAATACAGCGGTAATTTAAAGTACGAATTACTTGGTACAGTTTGGAGTTCAGACAACGACAGTATTAGTGCTTCAATTGAACCAAAAGAATTTGAAAATTTCTATAATAGTCTTCTCGGTTCAATAAGTGAAGAAACGAATGACCTTCCAAAGTTTGTTGATACAGAAAGTTATTATTTTTATTCTATGTTTGTTGTAAGAAATCAAACAATACCATATGGAATGCAAGCAGATGTTGAATTTTATGATACAGATAACAATTTGCTTGAAGCATCGGAAGAAAGAATGTTTATGCCTGTATCCACATTGAAAAGTCAGCTTCCGGATGATACTTATATTGATCCCAATTATCTTTCCGATAACGATACTGTTTTATTATGTGCGACAAAAAGAATTATTTGTTCTCCTAAAGACCATATCCACACAAGCGGAGCAAAGGCATATGACATTTTTGAGCATTATGAGTTATGCAAAACCTGCGGTAAAAAAATGCTTGATACGGTTTATACTCATAGCGAATCATCTTATAAAGGAAGAGAGCATTGGTATGTTGACAAGCAGCCTACCAATACAACAGATGGCAGATGGTATAAAAAATGCGGCGGCTGCAATTATGAATTTGATTCACTTACAATTCCAAAAAGAAGCAATCAGATTATTGTTAAAAGCTATGACGAGCTTAAAGCCGCACTTGCAAAAGGCGGAAAGCAATGGATTACTATAAATTTTACCAATAGTTACAATGGCTATGAAGTTATAGAAGACTCAAAACGAAATAATGAGTTATGCTTAGATGATCCAAAAGCTGAAATTACTATTAATATGAATAACTTTAAAATTTCAAGGGAAACCCTTTATGATGATTGTCTTTTTAACATAAAACGTGGTAGTCTTAGAATACTTCAGTTTGATACTTCAAGTTTAAACGATAACAACACTACATTCAGTTTTTTCTCAGGAAACAATAACAGATGTATATTTAATGTTGCAAAGGGTGCAAGCCTAAGATTGAGCAATATAAAGGGTGTAGCAAGAAGCACAGAGTTTTACTATGATTTTCCTTGCGTTATTTCAAAAGGAAATCTGCAAATAGACGGTGGCATATATACAACATATACTGAAAAGCCGGCTATAAACATTACGGGAGGCAATGTCACCATTAACGGCGGTAAATTTGAAGCAACATCAAAAGGCCCTGTAATCGGTACTTTAGTTAAAAACGCTTACGAGAATGACTATAAAAATATAACTATTAATAACGGTTTTTTTGGCGGACTGTATAATGCTGTTGTATTTGATGAATATACAACCGCTACAATTAACCAAGGTAACTTTGAATATGATGACTATTATGAACGTAAACAGGCATTTGGCGTTGTAGCAAACGGCGGTAAACTCACAATCAACGGCGGAAACTACTATGCTACAAAAGCTGCTGTTGAAGCAACAAATATGCAGATTTTAGTGTGTTACAAATTTGCAAAGAAAATAATTATAATTTTGAAGGTGCTGTGTGCATAAAAACAACATTAGATTATGATTATCTCCCCGTTATCTCAGGTGGCACATATGTAGGCTCTTACGGAATTACTTTCTTGCAAAAGCCCAAAATAACTGACCAATGGTTAGCAAGAAGGGTTGATTTTTCAAATGTAATATCTTCAAAGTGCAAAGTATATGATGACGAAAAAAAAGTTGACATAAATATTGTATCAAACTCATTAGGTAAAAAATATCTTCAAATAATAGCTCCAAATCCGGTTATTACAACTCAGCCCACAGACGGGTATTCTCCAAACCTTGGTGACACTGTTACCTTTGATATTAATGCAACAAATGCAGACACATATAAATGGCATATTATTGATGAAAATGGCAAAGAAATTGACTGGCTCTATATATTAACCAACGGATACGGTGAGCTTTCCACATCATTCGGAGGCAAAAAATTATTTATTACCAATGTCAGCGACTGGCTTAACGGCAAACAGATATACTGCGATGCTATAAGTGGCAATAATACCGTACATTCAAATATAGTAAATATCAAAATCGACAAAAAGCTCAAATATATGAACGATATTTACTTTGACAATTTTGATGAGATGTGTAATAACAAAACAATCGGTGATTACAAAAAGCCTAAAACCTCCGAAAATGCACTATACACGATTGGCGAAGTAGAGTGGGCAAAGTACGGAAAGCGTCTTGATGACAGCTACAAAATTTCTATAGGCGAAAAACTGAGTCTTGCACTTGAGATTATTCCAAAAAGCGGTTATGAACTGAACAACAACATTTACGGAAGAGTAAATGGCATAGACAGCGTAGGCACATTAAAAAGAGCAAACGGAAAAAGGTATATGATATTTGACATCAATGTTAGCGTGCCGGACAAATACAAAACCCAGAACATTGAGGTTAATATTAAAGCTCCAACAGTTGGTGCTGCACCTGCCAAAACGGCAAGTTGCGTTGCCGGCAATGTAAATATCAACAAAATTGAATGGTCACCGACTGACAGTAAATTTCTAAGCAATAAATCCTATACAGTAAAAATTGAGGTTACTCCTATTTATGGGTGGGGCGATATTGAAACAGTTACGGCAAAGGTAAACGGCAATAATGCTAAATTCATAAAAGAAGGCGGCGGAAAAAATAAGAAATATTATATTAGCTATACATTTGATAAAGCAAGCGATGTTCTCCTTGGTGACATTGACTGTAACGGAACGCTTTCTATTCTTGATGTTACATTAGGTCAAAGACACCTCGCTGGTAATGTGGTACTTTCAGAAACTCAGAAACAAGCGGCGGATATAAATTGCGACGGTCAGATTAATGTAAACGATATGACTCAAATTCAGATTGTAATTTCAAGTGGTGTTGGATTATAAATACAAGAAAGCAAATCGAAATCTATCACAATAATGATTACGGATATGAACAGATTTCAAATCTCACCAGCCTATAGCAAATACAAAGAAAAAATATTAATTCGAGTAGTTAGTTGAAAGCAGTCGCAAAATCGGCGAATTCAAAACTTCCAATGCAAAGCTGTTTCTCATCAAATTACAGGAAGAAGCTCGAGTACAATAAATACAGCACTCACATCTGTGGTGACCCCAAAAAGTTAGATTTGAAAGCGTAGTGGCTTTTAGCTGCTACG
>OHLM01000458.1_pt1 | contig 13393 bp, 12 predicted proteins | sample 1569101 | NCBI WGS metagenome assembly OHLM01 (sample SAMEA3879558, study PRJEB24766) | human gut metagenome | biome: human-associated habitat; feature: feces | place: USA | collected 1985/1987
AGGAGCCTTCGCCTGTTTTCAGTCAGGATTGCGGACTTGTTTCGCAATTACCTATTCTGTTATATGTAAAGTTCTGTCGAAAAGCAGAATTACAAAAGTCATTATATAGGAAGAAAGGAGCAGTTACAAGCAAGGTCTTAATTTTTCTTAAAATAAAACAATATACTGTACTTTTTTTTACAATCGTAATATAATGTTGCCGTGATATTGAAAAAGGGAGAGAGATGATTAACGGATGAGTGAAAAGAAAAATAAATCCTTACGCCGGCAAGAAGACGTACGGCTTTTAGATGAAGAAGTGTTTGAAGAATTTGAAGATGAGGAAGATTTTTCGGAGAGTGACAACTTCAGCGCGGACGACAGCTTTGACGATGATGATATTGATGACGATGAGCTGTATGAAGATGAAGATGAAGAGGGAGAAAAGAAAAAAAAGAAAGTGCTCCGAAGAAGGGGAAAAAGACGTCGGCAGAAAAAGATGAAAGAAAATAAAGGAAAGCGGAGTAAAAAAGCGTGGATCATTGGAGGAAGCATCATAGGCGGACTGCTCGTGATATACCTTGGTATTTCGGCGTTTTTTATCAGTCATTTCTATATTAATACAACAATTAACGGAAAAGACTTTTCGGGGAAAACAGAATCGGATGTCGTAGCATATATGAAAGACCAAGTGGAAGGGTATTCTTTGAAGATTATAGAAGCTGATAATAAGACGGACGAGATTAATGGAGAGGCAATTTCAATGACGTATAAAAAAGATGATAGTGTAAAAGACGCATTGAAAAATCAGAATCCTCTTCTGTGGATACGAGCGCTTTTTTCAAAATCCAGCGCAGAAGTGACGATCAACGTTGATTATAATGAGGATGCACTGAGTAAAGCAATCGGGTCGATTCAGGCAGTGAAAGCAGAGCAGACGGAACCGGTATCTGCATATCCTAAATTTGACGGTGAATCATTCAAAGTAGAGCCGGAAGTGTATGGAAGTGCGGTAGATATGGAAATTTTGACTAAAAAGATCAAAGAGTATATTACCAATTTTGAACCGGAATTAAATCTTCTGAATGAAAAATGCTATAAAGTACCTAAATATACAACGGAATCAAAAGAAGTTCAAAAAGCGTGTGACGATATGAATAAATATTGTCAGGCAAGTATTACCTATCCGATGAAAGAAAATGTAGTTGTAGACAAAGCTCTTATTTCGACATGGGTTTCGGCGGATGCTGATATGAATGTAACATTCAATGAAGAAGCTGTCCGGGCATGGATGAGAGATTTCGGAAAAACTTATGATACAGTCGGAACAACGAGAACGATCACTTCTCCGACAGGAAAGACAGTGGAAGTATCAGGAGGTACTTACGGCTGGTCGATCGACGAAGAGGCAGAAACGCAGAATTTGATCGCAAGTATTAAAAACGGAGAAGTTGTGACAAGAGAACCTGCATATGAAAAGACAGCGGCATCTCATGCGGCACAAGACTGGGGAACGACGTACCTTGAGGTGGACCTTTCCGCACAGCATATGTGGTATATTGTAAACGGGGCGATCGCACTGGAGACAGATGTTGTTACAGGCCTTCCCGATGCGAAGCATGCGACTCCGGCAGGTGTATATTCGATTCTTTATACAGAACCGGATTCAAAATTAATCGGTGAAAAAGATCCGGAAACAGGGAAACCGATTTACGAAACGTATGTCCGCTACTGGATGCCGTTTACTTATCAAGGACATGGCTTTCATGATGCAGACTGGCAGACAGCATTCGGCGGTTCGAGATATCAGTCATATGGTTCTCACGGCTGTGTTAATATGCCGGTAGATCAGGCGGGAGCTTTATTTAATATGCTTAGCGCGGGAACGCCGGTTGTTCTTCATTATTAATGTAAATGATAAGACTTAGAATTTATTGAAAAACAGAAAATCAGAGGTTATATACATGTACGAATTGCTAAAAAAAGACGGTATGGCAAAAAGAGGGAGGTTCCATACGGTACACGGAACGATCGAGACGCCGGTTTTTATGAACGTAGGAACGGCGGCGGCAATTAAGGGAGCCGTATCAACAGATGATCTCCGTCAGATTAAAACGCAGGTTGAACTGTCAAATACATATCACCTTCATGTCAGACCGGGGGATGAAATCGTGAAAAAAATGGGCGGTCTGCATCGCTTTATGAATTGGGATAAGCCGATTCTCACGGACTCAGGCGGATTTCAAGTGTTTTCACTTGCATCATTGCGCAAGATTAAAGAAGAAGGAGTTCATTTTCACTCTCATATAGACGGACGTAAAATCTTTATGGGTCCGGAAGAAAGTATGCAGATTCAGTCTAATCTTGCGTCTACGATCGCGATGGCGTTTGACGAATGTCCCTCAAGCGTAGCGGACAGAGAGTATATGGTCCATTCGGTGGCGAGAACGACAAGATGGCTGAAACGATGTAAAGCGGAAATGAACAGGCTGAATTCTTTGGAAGATACGATTAATCATAACCAGATGCTTTTTGGTATTAATCAAGGCGGAATCTATGAAGATATCCGCGTGGAGCACGCACGACAGATCGCGGAGCTTGATCTGGACGGTTATGCGGTAGGCGGTCTTGCAGTAGGAGAGAGTCATGAAGATATGTACCGTATTCTGGATGCGGTTGTTCCTCATCTTCCTGAAAATAAGCCGACCTATTTGATGGGAGTGGGAACTCCGGCGAATATTTTGGAGGCGGTAGACAGAGGAGTGGACTTTTTTGACTGCGTATACCCGAGCAGAAACGGGCGGCACGGGCATGTTTATACAAATCATGGAAAAATGAACTTATTCAATGCAAAGTATGAGTTAGATGACCGTCCAATCGAAGAAGGATGCGGATGTCCGGCATGCAGAAGTTATAGCAGAGCATATATCCGTCACCTGTTAAAAGCAAAAGAAATGCTCGGGATGCGTCTTTGCGTTCTTCATAACCTGTATTTTTATAATACGATGATGGAAGAAATCAGAGAAGCGATTGAAGCGGGAGAGTATAAGGCTTATAAAAAGAGAAAACTGGAAGGTATGATGCAATAACCGGATAAGCTTCTCAAAATTATGTTTATTTCAAGTTACTTCAGTATTTTGAAAAATATCCTTGAAGTATGGAAGAAAGTTGTGTATAGTAGTCTTATTGCGTTAGGAAAGTTAGGAGGAAATTATAATCATGGGTGAAATGGTAACAATGCTTGTTCTTTGGCTTGTAGTTATCGGTGTAATGTGGTTTTTGCTTATGCGTCCACAGAAAAAAGAACAGAAACGTATCCAGCAGATGCTGGCTTCTATGGAGGTCGGAGACACAGCTCTGACGACAAGCGGTTTTTACGGAGTCATCATTGATATTACAGATGAAGATGTGATTGTAGAGTTCGGAAATAATAAAAACTGTCGTATTCCGATGCAGAAAGCTGCGATTGCTCAGATTGAAAAACCGAATGCAGATTGATTTTAAGTCAATTATTTTGCATTATGAGATCAGGGAGAATTTTGAAATATTTTCAAAATTCTCCCTGATTTTTTCAAATTCATCACTTTAGCGCGTGAATTTGAAAAAATCACAGAGTACACTCTAATTTTTAGACGCAAATACTTGAAACGTGTATAAAAATGCTGTATTATAAACAGTAACATTTTAGTTTGGAGGGACGGGAAATTATGGATATGAACATCGGTGTGATCAAAGGCGACGGAATCGGTCCGGAGATTGTAGATGAGGCGATGAAAGTGCTCGATAAAACGGCAGAAGTTTACGGGCATCAGATAGAATATACTCAGCTTTTGATGGGAGGAGCATCCATTGATGTAAACGGAGTGCCTCTTACGGAAGAAACATTGGAACAGGCGAAAAAAAGTGATGCCGTATTGATGGGATCGATAGGAGGAGATGCAAAGACATCGCCATGGTATCGTCTGGAACCGTCTAAACGTCCGGAGGCGGGGCTTTTACAGCTTAGAAAGGGGTTAAACCTTTTTGCAAATCTGCGCCCGGCAGTTCTTTACAGTGAATTAAAAGGAGCCTGCCCGCTCAAAGAGGAGATTGCAGAACAAGGTTTTGATATGATGATCATGCGGGAGCTGACAGGCGGACTCTATTTCGGAAAAAGAAGTACGGAAGAAGAAGACGGAGTTCTCGTTGCAAGAGATGAGCTTACATATAGTGAAACGGAGATAAGGCGAATTGCGAAGCGCGGATTTGACATTGCGATGAAACGTCGGAAAAAAGTGACAAGCGTTGATAAGGCGAATGTATTGGATTCTTCAAGATTATGGAGAAAAATTGTTGAAGAAGTTGCGAAAGAATATCCGGAAGTAACGCTTGAACATATGTTAGTGGATAATGCGGCTATGCAGCTTGTGAAGGATCCGGCACAATTTGATGTAATATTAACGGAAAATATGTTTGGTGACATTTTATCTGATGAGGCGAGTATGGTGACCGGCTCAATCGGAATGCTTGCAAGCGCAAGTTTAAACGATACAAAGTTCGGCCTTTACGAACCGAGCGGAGGTTCGGCTCCCGACATTGCGGGAAAAGGAATCGCAAATCCGATTGCTACAATTTTATCGGCGGCGATGATGCTTAGATATTCGTTTGATCTCGATCAAGAAGCAGATGCGATTGAGGCGGCGGTAGAGAAAGTACTCGAGGAAGGATACCGGACGATTGATATTATGTCAGAAGGAATGACGCAGATCGGAACAAAAGAGATGGGAGAACGAATCTGTTCTTATATATAAAACGTGAAAGAGAGGCATAGGATAATGAGAAGCGATACAGTGAAAAAAGGGGTGCAGCAGGCGCCGCACCGTTCTTTATTTAATGCGCTTGGAATGACGCAGGAGGAGTTAGACAGACCGCTGATCGGAGTTGTAAGCTCTTATAATGAGATTGTTCCCGGGCATATGAATCTTGATAAAATTACAGAAGCGGTAAAAATGGGAGTTGCAATGGCAGGAGGAACACCGATTATGGTTCCGGCTATTGCTGTTTGCGACGGTATTGCGATGGGACATATCGGCATGAAATATTCTCTTGTTACGAGAGATCTTATCGCAGATTCAACAGAGGCGCTTGCAATGGCACATCAGTTTGACGGTCTTGTTATGATTCCGAACTGTGATAAAAATGTGCCGGGACTTCTTATGGCTGCTGCGCGTGTCAATATACCTACGATCTTTGTGAGCGGAGGACCGATGCTTGCAGGACATGTAAAAGGGCAAAAGACAAGTTTGTCAAGCATGTTTGAAGCGGTCGGATCTTATGCGGCAGGCAAAATGAACGATGAAGAAATTTATGAATTTGAAAATAAAGCATGTCCGACGTGCGGTTCGTGTTCCGGAATGTATACAGCCAATAGCATGAATTGTCTGACAGAAGCATTGGGAATGGGACTTCGTGGAAACGGAACGATTCCCGCGGTATATTCTGCGAGACTTCAGCTTGCAAAACATGCGGGAATGCAGATTATGGAGCTTGTGAGAAACAATATCCGACCTAGAGATATTATGACGGAAGATGCGATTTTGAACGCTCTTACAGTCGATATGGCTCTTGGATGTTCGACAAACAGTATGCTTCATCTTCCGGCAATCGCACATGAGATAGGAATGGATTTTGAGATTGATTTTGCGAACGGAATCAGTGAGAAGACGCCGAACCTTTGTCATCTTGCTCCGGCAGGCCATACATATATCGAAGACCTTAATGAGGCAGGCGGAGTCTATGCGGTTATGAATGAGCTGAATAAAAAAGGACTTCTTCATACAGATTGTCTGACAGTAACCGGCAAGACAGTTGGGGAGAACATTGCGGGATGCGAAAATAAAAATCCCGATGTAATTCGTCCGATCGATCATCCATACAGTGAAACAGGTGGATTGGCTGTGTTAAAAGGAAATCTTGCACCTGACGGAAGCGTTGTAAAACGATCTGCTGTCTGCGATGAGATGCTTGTACATGAAGGTCCTGCCCGTATTTTTGAAAGTGATGAAGAGGCAACGGAAGCAATCAAAACAGGAAAGATCAATCCGGGGGATGTGATCGTGATCCGTTATGAAGGACCGAAAGGCGGTCCGGGAATGCGGGAGATGCTCAATCCGACTTCGGCGATTGCAGGATACGGACTCGGCTCGGAAGTAGCGCTTATTACAGACGGACGTTTCAGCGGCGCGTCAAGAGGCGCATCTATCGGTCATGTTTCTCCGGAAGCGGCGGTGGGAGGACCGATCGCTCTTGTAGAAGAGGGAGACATTATACAGATTGATATTCCGAATTTATCTTTGAATCTGGCAGTTTCAGAAGAAGAACTGAAGAAGAGAAGAGAAAAATGGCAGCCGAGAGAACCGAAAGTAAAGACCGGATATCTGGCAAGATATGCGTCTATGGTCACATCCGGAAACAGAGGTGCGATTCTGGAAATACCGAAAGAAAAATAAGAGCGCGGTTACAGGCTGTGCGGATAAGAGATACAGGATGTTTAAAGGAGTTATGGCATGCAGTTAAATGGAGCAGAAATTGTAATAGAATGTTTGAAAGAACAAGGAGTAGACACGGTTTTCGGCTATCCGGGCGGTGCGATTCTCAATGTATATGATGAATTGTACAAACATCGGGATGAAATCAGGCACATCCTTACCTCCCATGAACAAGGGGCTTCTCATGCGGCTGACGGATATGCGAGAGCAACGGGAAAAGTCGGCGTCTGCCTTGCTACGAGCGGACCGGGGGCGACGAATCTTGTTACCGGAATTGCAACGGCATATATGGATTCAATTCCTATTGTGGCAATCACCTGCAATGTAGGGGTATCACTTCTTGGAAAAGACAGTTTTCAGGAAATAGATATAGCGGGAATTACAATGCCGATTACGAAATATAGTTTTATTGTAAAAGATGTGACAAAATTGGCGGATACTATCCGTAAGGCATTTCGGATTGCAAAGACAGGACGTCCCGGGCCGGTGCTTGTCGATATACCGAAAGATATTACGGCTAAAGTAACGGAATATATTCCGGAAGAATTGGGAAAATGCACAAAGGAAGATTCCTCGAGAAAAACTCCGAGGATGGATGAACAACGGTTTGACCGGGTGATTTCTATGTTGGAAGAAGCAGAAAAACCGTTTGTTTTCGTCGGAGGCGGAGCGGTTCTTTCAGGGGCGAGTCAAGAATTAAAAGAGTTTGTTGACAAGCTGGATGCTCCGGTTACGGATTCTCTTATGGGCAAAGGCGCTTTTCCGGGAACAGATCCGCGGTATACAGGTATGCTTGGCATGCATGGAACGAAAGCGTCCAATTTCGGAGTTTTGATTACGGAAGAAATCATCGGCGATCTAAAAGATGTTTTAAAGACGCTTAATAAGCGTTTAAAACAGCAGAATCATGCAGAATGGCTTGAAAAAATACAAGGGTATAAAGAAAAATATCCTCTGAAATATCATCCGAATGTATTATCGGGACCGTTTCTTGTAGAAGAGATCTATCGTCAGACAAACGGTGAAGCGCTCATTGTTACGGAAGTGGGACAGCATCAGATGTGGGCTGCACAGTATTATAAATATACAAAACCGAGAACCCTTCTTACGTCAGGCGGACTTGGAACGATGGGATATGGTCTTGGAGCGGCGCTTGGCGCAAAGACAGGATGTCCGGATAAAATCGTAGTAAATATTGCGGGAGACGGATGTTTCCGAATGAATATGAATGAGATTGCGACTGCAGTCCGGCACAATATTCCGATTATACAAGTTGTAGTGAATAATCATGTGCTTGGGATGGTTCGTCAATGGCAGGATCTCTTTTATGATGAGAGGTATTCGGCTACCGTGCTCAGAGATGCAGTTGATTTTGTGAAACTTGCAGAAGCTATGGGAGCAGAAGGAATGCGGGCTGTGTCGCAGGAAGAATTTAAGGAGGCGTTCTCTAAAGCGCTGACATTGAATCGTCCGGTTGTGATTGACTGCCAGATAGACAGTGATGATAAAGTGTGGCCTATGGTAGCGCCCGGGGCCGCAATCAGTGAAGCGTTTGACGAAGATGACATGTAAAAGTCTGCATGGGCATATGTGTAATTATAAAAACAAATAAATTAAAAATAAAAACAGGAGGAAGGAAAATGAGCAGAGTATATAACTTTTCAGCAGGACCGGCCGTGCTGCCGGAAGAGGTATTGAAAGAGGCTGCCGCAGAAATGCTTGATTACAACGGAACAGGAATGTCAGTTATGGAGATGAGCCACAGGTCGAAAGCGTTTGAGGAGATCATTAATTCGGCAGAACAGGATTTGAGAGATCTGATGAATATAAGGTGTTGTTCATGCAGGGAGGAGCGTCTCAGCAATTTGCTATGATCCCGATGAATTTTATGAAGAACAGAGTGGCTGATTATATTATTACAGGACAGTGGGCGAAAAAAGCGGCGAAAGAGGCAGAAAAATACGGGAAGGTAAATCGGATTGCGTCTTCGGAAGATCAGACTTTCTCATATATTCCGGATTGTTCCGACCTGCCTGTTTCGGAAGATGCGGATTATGTATACATTTGTGAAAACAATACGATTTACGGAACGAAGTTTAAAGAACTTCCGAACACAAAGGGAAAATCGCTGATGTGTCGTCCTGTTTCCTTTCAGAGCCGGTTGATGTAGAAAAATATGGAATGATCTATGGCGGAGTTCAGAAAAATATAGGACCTGCAGGTGTTGTAATTGCGATTATCCGTGAAGATCTCATTACAGAAGATGTGCTTGAAGGAACGCCGACAATGCTTACATATAAGACACATGCTGATGCAAAATCGCTTTATAATACACCTCCGGCATATGGAATTTATATTTGCGGAAAAGTGTTTAAATGGCTGAAAGCACAGGGGGGACTTGCTGCGATCAAAGAGAAAAATGAGAAAAAGGCGAAAGTGCTTTATGATTTCTTTGATCAGAGTAAAGGAACAGTTGTCAAAAAAGATCGTTCCCTTATGAATGTTCCGTTTGTAACAGGAGATGCAGATCTTGATGCTAAATTTGTAAAAGAAGCGAAAGAAGCAGGACTTGAGAACTTAAAAGGACACAGATCAGTCGGCGGAATGCGCGCAAGTATTTACAATGCGATGCCGTATGAAGGCGTTGTGGCTCTGGTGGAATTTATGAAAAAATTTGAAGAGGAGAATGCATAATCATGTATAAATATCATTGCTTAAATCCAATTTCGGCAGTAGGACTTGATCAGCTGGATGAAAATTATGTGAATGTGGAGACTGCAAAAGGAGCAGACGCTATTCTTGTGCGAAGCGCAAAGATGCACGAGATGGAGTTTGATAAAAACTTGAAAGTGATCGCCCGTGCGGGCGCAGGTGTGAATAATATACCGCTTGAACGCTGTGCCGAAGAAGGGGTTGTTGTATTCAATACGCCGGGAGCAAACGCAAACGGCGTAAAAGAACTTGTGATTGCGGGAATGCTTTTGGCAGCAAGAGATATTATCGGAGGAATCAACTGGGTTCAGGAATACGAAGAGGATGGCGATATTGCAAAGATCACAGAGAAAAAGAAAAAAGTATTCGCAGGAACAGAACTTGAAGGGAAAAAACTTGGCGTTATAGGTCTTGGCGCGATAGGTGTTCTTGTGGCAAATGCAGCCGTTCATCTTGGAATGGAAGTTTATGGATATGATCCATATGTTTCTGTTGATTCGGCATGGAGATTGTCGCGCAATATTCATCACGCGAAAACAGCAGATGAAATTTATAAAGAGTGTGATTATATTACAGTTCATGTGCCTGCATTGGAAGATACAAAAGGTATGATCAACAAAGACGCTATCAGTCTTATGAAAAAAGGCGTTGTTATTTTGAATTTTGCCAGAGATGTTCTTGTGAATCAGGAAGACATCGTAGACGCGCTTGTATCGGAGAAAGTGCGCTGCTACGTAACGGACTTCCCGACAAAAGAGATAGTCGGTGTCAGAGGCGCGATCGTGATTCCGCATCTTGGTGCATCTACAGAGGAGTCGGAAGATAACTGTGCTAAAATGGCTGCGGCAGAGGTGAAAGATTTTCTCGAGAATGGAAATATCACACATTCTGTAAACTTCCCGGATTGCGATATGGGAGCGAAAGGAGAAGGAGAGAGAATTACAATCCTTCATAAAAATATTCCGAATATGATCGGACAGTTCACCGCTCTTTTGGCTGAAAAGAATATGAATATTGAAGTTATGACAAATAAAAGCCGTAAAGAATACGCATATACGATGCTTGATGTGGATGGAACAGTTTCAGAAGATGTGGAAGCGCAGTTAGCAGCGGTAGAAGGCGTGTTGAAAGTAAGAGTGATCAGATAAGTGAACTCTTACTGTGAAGAGAGTAAAATAAATTAGATATCGTTGAGAAAGAGAGTGTGAATGACAGAACTGTTTGCGCTCTCTTTTTGTATGTAACAGTCCGGCTATACAGTAAGGGTTCGTGAATAGCGCAGGCAGAATTGTTACTTTTGTATAATAAAATACTTTAATGAAGGATTGACATATTTTGTATATTTGTATACAATTATACAAGAATACATATATCTGAGCACGAGGTGCAAGAGTATGTATAGCATACATATATACGTGTATACATATAAAAAGATGCAATCATAGGAGGAAATTTGATGGAAAACAGAAAAGTATTTTTGAATAAGCATACGAACTTGCTTGAATTAGAAGAACATATGTATCCCCTTGTTGATGTGGATACACCGAATGTATTTCGTAATTTGTTTCATTATGATGAGATTCCGAAGATTGCATTTAATGACAGGATTGTACCTCATAATATGCCGGATGAAATATGGATCACAGACACAACATTCAGAGATGGTCAGCAGTCGAGAGCTCCATATACGACTGAACAGATTGTTTCGATTTATGAATATTTGCACAGACTCGGCGGCCCGAAAGGAAAAGTACGGCAGAGCGAATTCTTTTTATACAGTAAAAAAGACAGAGATGCTGTCTATCGCTGCCTGGAAAAAGGGTATGAATTTCCGGAGATTACGAGTTGGATCAGAGCAAGCAAAAAAGATTTTGAGCTTGTGAAGGAGATCGGATTAAAAGAGACGGGGATTCTTGTAAGCTGTTCGGATTATCATATTTTTTATAAGTTGAAAATGACGAGAAAAGAGGCCCTTGAACATTATCTTACTGTAGTTCGTGAGTGTATGGAGACGGGAGTTCGTCCGCGATGTCATCTGGAAGATATTACGAGATCGGATATTTACGGATTTGTGATTCCGTTTTGTATGGAATTAATGAAATTGATGGATGAATATAAAATACCGGTAAAAATCCGTGTTTGTGATACGATGGGATACGGAGTGAATTTTCCGGGAGCTGTAATTCCAAGATCGATTCCGGGAATCATATATGGCTTAATGACTCATGCCGGTGTTCCAAGTGAACTGATCGAATTCCACGGACATAATGATTTTTATAAAGCGGTGAATAATTCAACGACAGCGTGGCTTTACGGGGCGTGCGGTGTAAACTGTTCATTGTTTGGTATCGGGGAAAGAACCGGAAATACTCCCCTTGAGGCAATGGTATTTGAGTATGCGCAGCTTCGCGGAACTTTGGATGGTATGGATACAACTGTGATCACGGAGCTTGCAGAATATTATGAGAAAGAAATCGGATATACTGTACCTTCAAGAACGCCTTTCGTAGGTAAGAATTTTAATGTGACGCGTGCGGGGATTCACGCGGACGGCATGTTGAAAAATGAGGAAATATACAATATTTTTGATACGGATAAATTTTTAAACCGTCCCGCACTGGTGTCGGTTTCCAATACATCCGGAACAGCGGGGATCGCATATTGGATCAATGCGTATTTTAAACTTCTGGAAGAACGGAAAGTTGATAAAAATTCGGAACTGGTACATCGTCTGAAAGAATGGGTTGATAAACAGTATGAGGACGGACGCGTTACGGTCTTGACAGATGAAGAATTAATTGCCAAAATAGAAAGTGTATGTAGGGAACTGCATGTTGTATTGTAGATTATAGTCGGAGGATTTCAGATGGAAGAATATCAGGATCATTCCCTTGGAAGTCGTGTGTTTCAGAAGATAAGGGATAATATTTTAAATGGAACATATAAAGAAAACGACGAACTTAGGGAAACGGCGATAGGGAAAGAATTAGGAGTGAGCCGGACGCCTGTACGGGAGGCTCTTCGTCAGCTTGAGTTGGAAGGGCTTGTGACGATTATTCCGAACAGAGGAGCTTATGTATCGGGTATATCTCATAAAGATATATGGGATATCTATAAGATCCGCTCGATGCTGGAAGGATTGTGCGCCCGCTGGGCGGCAGAACATATTACAGAAGAGCAGCTTGACCAGTTGGAAGAATCGCTTCTTCTTTCAGAGTTTCAAATGAAAAAGGAAAGCGGCTTCAGCACGGAGCAGGTTGCGGCGTTGGATGGTCGTTTTCACGCTGTTCTCTATGAAGCTTCGGGAAGCAGAATGCTGAAACATGTTCTGACGGATTTTCATAATTATGTGCAAAGAGCCAGAAAATCATCGATCGTATCAGAAGAAAGAGCCAGAAAGTCGATACGTGAACACAGACAGATTTTACGTGCGATCAAAGACAGAGATGCAGAGATGGCAGAACAGCTTGCTAATGAGCATATTATTCATGTAATGCAAAATTTGAAAAAGCAGGGATATTAGATTGCAAAAAGTACAGCTACATCGGAAGCTGTATAAGCGGAAGATGTGTTGAATAGATGGGGGCAAAAAGTTCATATATTAAAAAGGAGAAAATAACAATGGGAAAAATCAAAATGACGACACCGCTTGTGGAGATGGACGGAGATGAGATGACAAGAATTCTTTGGAAAATGATCAAAGACGAGCTTCTTATTCCGTATATTGATCTAAAAACAGAATATTATGATCTTGGATTAGAGCATAGAAACGAGACAGACGATCAGGTCACGGTTGATTCTGCAATGGCGACCAAGAAATATAAGGTTGCGGTAAAATGTGCTACAATTACTCCAAATGCAGCGCGCATGGATGAGTATGATTTGAAAGAGATGTGGAAAAGTCCAAACGGTACGATTCGTGCGATTCTTGACGGAACGGTATTTCGTGCTCCGATCGTGGTGAAAGGAATCGAGCCGTGTGTGAAGAATTGGAAGAAACCGATTACGATTGCAAGACATGCATATGGTGATGTATACAAAGGTTCTGAGATGAAAATTCCGGGAGCCGGCAAAGTTGAACTTGTATATACAGCAGAGGACGGAAGCGAGACGAAAGAGCTTGTACATAATTTTGACGGACCGGGTATTGTGCAGGGAATGCATAATATCAACCG
>OHLM01000474.1_pt1 | contig 13114 bp, 9 predicted proteins | sample 1569101 | NCBI WGS metagenome assembly OHLM01 (sample SAMEA3879558, study PRJEB24766) | human gut metagenome | biome: human-associated habitat; feature: feces | place: USA | collected 1985/1987
TTGACGAGGTATTTCCGTGGGATCACCTTGACTACGGCGTAACTAAGGATTATCTTATTAAAGAATGTAAAAAAGCATATGAAAATACAACAACACCGCATTGCCGTTTGAAGTGCAACAACTGCGGTGCGGCAAAATACGGGGAGGGTGTGTGCTTTGAAAAACGCAAGAGTTTGGTTTAAGAAAGATAACGAGTGCCGTTATATATCGCACCTCGACCTTAACCGTTGTATGTTAAGAGCATTGCACAAGAGTAAAGCTCCGATATGGCATACCGAGGGATTTAATCCGCACCCGTTCGCAACTTTTCCTCTGCCGCTTTCACTCGGATTCAGAGGAATTAACGAGTGTATGGATATAAAATTGATTGAAGATATTTCCGATGAAGAATTAATCAACAATCTTAATGCCTGCCTGCCGCAGGGCATAAGAGTTTTTGCGGTTACAGAGCCGATTATGAAAGCCGGAAAAATTGCGTATGCAAGGTTTAATATGAAAATCAGCAGTGATAATCTTAACTCTGATAAAGTATATACCGCACTGAAAGAACTTTTGGAAAGCGAAGAAATTATGCTTGAAAAGAAGTCAAAGTCGGGTTACAAGACTGTTGATTTAAAGAAAAGTATTAAAAATTATTCTTTATCGGAAAAATGTGATTTTGCCGAGCTTGAAATTGTACTTTCCGCAGGCAGTACCGACAACGCAAATCCGAACCTTATTATCAAGGCTTTGGAAAATGCTGCGGGTGAAGAATTTTACGCCGATATTACGAGAGAGGATTTATATAATTCTGATATGGAATTATTTAGATAAACTATGTTTACATTTGCAATTCGCAATGCAAATTCATACCAAGCAATTTTTTAACGGCGGCATTGACAAAGAATTTGAAAAACTTGAAGACGAAATTTCAGCAAAATTTCTTGAGTATATCAAGCTGTATTCTAAGCTGCAATTAAGATTTTTAAAAAATCACACAAAGTTTCACATCTTTTTGTACTTCTATTCATATAATCGTCACAAAAGCAGATTATTATATAAGCACAATAAAGTTAACAAGAAGTTTTCATAGATTTTCCTCTTCTAAATTTTCTAACCAAAGCAATGACCGACACAGTCGGTCATTTTGCATTTTACCGAAAACGGAGCAGTTATGTATTATTATTCTCTAAACGAATATTTAAAAAACACCTTTGGCGAAAAGGTATATAAAATTTCTCTTGACGGCGGTATGACTTGCCCTAACCGTGACGGCAAAATAGACACACGGGGGTGTATTTTTTGCAGTAGGGGAGGTTCGGGAGAATTTTCCGCCGACAGAAACCACAGCATAACCGAGCAAATTCGGGAGGCTAAAGAGAGAATCGGCAGAAAAACCGATTGTAAAAAATTTATTGCTTACTTTCAGCCGTTTACAAATACTTATGCGCCCGTTGAGTACCTTGAAAAAATTTTCACCGAGGCTATAGAACCCGATGAAATTGTCGCTTTGTCGGTCGCTACCCGTCCCGACTGCCTGCCTGACAAAACCGTAAATTTGCTCTCAAGACTTAATAAAATAAAGCCTGTGTGGGTGGAACTCGGCTTGCAGACAGTTCATAAAAGCACGGCAGACTATATTCGCCGTGGATATGACTTAAGCGTGTATGATGATGCGGTTAAGCGCCTGCACAAGGAGGGCATAAGCGTAATAACGCACATTATAATCGGTTTGCCTAACGAAACGGAAGATATGATAGTGCAGAGTGCTGAATATGCGGGCAAATGTTCCGACGGAATTAAGTTACAGCTTTTGCACATATTAAAGGATACCGACTTATGCGATGAATACGAAAAGGGCAATGTGCCCGTTCTGTCGCTCGAACGATATGCCGATATACTTGTAAAATGCCTTAGAGTTATCCCAAAAACCACCGTAATACACAGGCTTACGGGTGACGGAGATAAAAAAATACTTGTAGCCCCCTTGTGGAGCGCAGACAAAAAGCGTGTGCTTAACTATATTAACAAGGTATTAAGGGAAAGCGAATAATAAGTATTATTAATTTTAAAAAAAGTCTTGATTTTCTTTTGCGTATTTGATATAATAGGCATTGTCTTTGGAGAGATGTCCGAGCTGGCCGAAGGAGCATGATTGGAAATCATGTGTACGGTAATCACCGTACCAGGGGTTCGAATCCCCTTCTCTCCGCCATAATTTTAAAAAGTCTTGTCGATTTCGGCAAGGCTTTTTCTTTTGTTATAATGCTTTATTGTGAAAAATATTGCTAAAAAAGTGCGGTTATAATAAATAACTGCAAAACCAATGCAAATTATGCATATTGACAGCAAAAATTTTTTGTTATAAAAAATTTATAAAATTATAATTCTTTGAAGTAATTTAAAATATTATTATTGCACAATAATTATATATTTATTTTGTATATAATTAATAAAGAAATGTCAAAATCGACAAAACATCAAAAAAATATTGAAATAAAAACCTAAAAATGTTATAATATAAAGGAATAAAATTATGGGTTAGTATATGGTCTGACTGCCGAATACAGCAAATTCACCGAAGGTCAGTCGGTAAAAGCGGTCGCCGTCAAAGCAAAACTTCCCTCTCGGACGGTACAGACTTATTCGGCTCATATGTTTCAATTTTTTTAATGGAGGTAATAAAAATGAAAACGAATTTCAAGCGTATTGGCAAACAGTCGATTTCTATTGTGCTTGCTGTTATGATGATGCTTTCGACTATGCTTGTCGGTATGGTTACTTCGAATGCGGCAGAAGAAGCAACCGCTACTGTTTATACAACTCTTGATTCTATAAGCGAATTTAGCAGTTACATAAACTCCGATGGTTCGCTGAAATCTGGCTATACCTTAAAAGCTAATACACAGTATGGCGGAGAAGGAGAGGGTGTTAATATTTGGAAGCAAGTTGATGCTACTAAGTACACCAAAAAAATTAACGGAAAAACAGTATATACAGCTGCTGTTGGATATTATAGTGATTGGGGCGGACTTAATACTCTTCAATTTCAAATTTATAACGGTTCAACGCAAAAGCAAGAGAAATCTGTAGCAATTATTAATAATACATGGACTGTTATTGATACTATTAAAGATAAGTATTGGAATGGTTCGTCTTGGGTTGTCCCTACTTGGGATTCAGAAACTTCACATACTGTTACCGTAAATTTCAGCAATGCAACTGTAAAACTTGGTGACACTACTCTCACAAGCGGCAATGCTGTTACTGTTGATAATGATAAAGATTGTACACTTACAGTTACACCTAACAGTGGCTATTCACTTTCAAAAGTAATGCAGGGTAGTACCGATCTTGGTACAAGCGGTACTTATACTTTAGCTGCCGGTACTGATAATGTTACTATTGATGTTACTACTATTACTACTGAAAAAGATCATGAATTCTATGTAACAGGTTGGATGAATGGTAATTTAACTACAGATGATACCCGTAAATTTATCAAAGAATCTGATGGTATTTATACATGTACGATGACACCTACAGATAATTTATATGTTACTGTTACTGATACATCTACAAACAAAGTATATTGTCCTAAAGGATATGAAATACTTGAAGCAAATACCTATTCTACTAAAACTATTGTAACAAGTGGAACAAGCGATGCTGATAAGTGGGGTATTCTTGATCAGGCAAATAAAGAAATTAAAATTACATTTGACATTACTGCCGGAATTAGTAACGGTAAAATTAAGTGGGAATATGCTGTTGCCGATCCTGTATCTGTTGAATTAAATGCAGACCTTGTAGATGGCAGTGCAGCTTACATTTCTTCATACACAGATAACGACACAGGCAATATTGTAACAAATACTGACGAAACTGTTCAGTCTGTAAATGCAAAACCCGGCACTTCTGTAACATTCAAAGCTAAGTCAGTTGACGGTTACTTCCCTAAGTGGAAGTTTGAAGGTAAGTTCGCTACTGGTGATACTTATACTCTTGATGCTTCTTCTGTAACCGGCACAACAGTAACTGTTTATCTTACATATGAAAAGATTGAAAATCATAACATTATTGTTGCAAGCAATAAGGGTGGTAATGTAAGTTATACTTACAACGGTACAGCAGTCACAGTTGCCGAAGGCACAACTTCTTCTGCTATTTCTGTTGCGTCTAACTCAACTATCACACTTAAAGCTAATGCAGTCAAAGACTATGTATTCAGCGGTTGGGAATTTGACAATGAAAGCAATGTAGTATTTGCAACTGGTCAGGACTCTTTCTCAACTTCAATTACAATTAATGTCGTTGGCGATGTAAAGGTAACTGCAACTTTTGAAGAGCACTCGGGCACTCTTTCAGAATGGAAGTTTATGTTATCAGATTCTGATCAGGCACTTTCTGAGGATAGCGCTGGTAAATATAAAACAAACTATCCAGTATATGAGAACAATGGTACATATTCTGTAACATTCCCTGTTTCTGCAATTTCATCAAATAATACTCAGTTTTTATCCTTCTCAACAGACGGTAAAAATTCTGGTTTAGTTCCTAACAACAGCACCTTTACGGTGAAAGTTGATGATCACTTTAAGAATTATGTAAAACAAGCTCAAAATAAAGAATGGGGCGGAAAACATTTCCCACTGGTTCAGTTCCAAAATACTGACGATATTACTAATATCGAGGTAACTTACAATTCTAAAACACAGACATATATCATCAATGGTACATATTTTGTAGCTCCGGCTAATTCTCATAAGGTTTACGCTACAATGGGTAGCCAAGTTGGTCATAAATTTGGTACAACAACTATTTCCTTGTTGAGTGGTGACAAACCTCTTAAAACAAGTGTTAAGGATTTCTATAATCTTTATGTTGTTAATGATAAAGAGCAGATTACTGTATCATGTACTGTAAACAAAGAAGAGGCAGACCTTGGCTATTATGTATATGCTTTTGTTGTAAACGGCGAAAAGGTAGATGTAGTAGATAACGGCAATAATGTTTATCAGACTGCTTCACCTATTACTGTAACAAAGGATCTTGAAATCACTCCAATTTACTATAATAAAATAATTGAGGCAGACGGTAACTATATTACTATCTACACCAATGCTCCAGAGTCACTCCAGACACCTTGGGGAAATTCAATTTCAATTTATTCTTGGTATAATGATACAGACATTAATATGGACGGTGCTTATCCCGGTCAGCTTATGATGCGTGACTCTCAGGGCAGATTTGCCGCTAAGGTTTCTAAGTATGCTTATACTAATGTTAACGGTAAATTTACTTGTGATAAAAGTCACCGGGTATTAGGTATTACTAATAACAACTACTATGAGAATGAAGATGTTCATAAGCTCTTCTTAGAGGAAGGTCAGTTACATAATAACCAGACATACGACTATGATGACTTTGAAAAGCTTACCGGTATGGGATACGATACCGTTGAGTTTGATGTAAAGTATTACGCTGATAAAACCGAGTCAAACCAGAAGTTACTTGTTAATAATGCTACAGATAACAAATCTATGGCAGGTACTACAATTATTGATAAAACTGCTACAGATTATGAAGATCTTACCAACATTGATGGTAAGCTTGTAAGTATTCTTGGTTATACAAATGAAACTGCTAAGAATAATAATAATACCGGCCTTAATACTGCTGAACCACTCCAGATTATTTCTGTTGGTAACCAGAGTATGCAAATAGGTACAATTAATAACAAATGGTCAACTATTTGGTATGTTTATGATTCAAAAGATAAGTATGTAACTCAGGGTATGCCATCTGACTTTATTCCAAGAGGTTCTGTTGACGAACACGGCAACTTTACTGAGGCAGCTCCTTCTGAGCAGACAGAAGCATATCAAGCTATTGTAAAAGCCGGTTTAAAGTATAACAGTGCTAAAATTTCTTATGAAAACAGAATGGGTGCTTCAACATCTGTTGAACCTAAAAACACAGGTGTTCGTATTGACGGTCGTTGGTACTATGCTCGTTCTACCGATCAGGTGGATGCAAATGTTGGTATCATTTACAGAAATTCTGAAAGTGATGATTGGACAGTTGATAAGGCTTCTGATGATTCTGAAATTACCGGTAAGGTAACAGGCGGCTCAGCTTCCTTTGACTATACGGATAGCGTTGGTTCTACTCACACTAACTTAGCTTCTGCTTCTGTAGAAAGAAATACAGTTATTACAATTAACGCAACTAACGGTACTCAGTATAAGTTTATAGGTTGGGCTACCCCAATATATGATGAAGCCGGTAAAGTTACAGGTTACACACCTCTTAACCTTACAGACCTTAACGCAACATATACTGTAAGTACAAATACAGAGCTTTATGCAATGTATGAGCCATACGCTACAGGTTCTGTAACAATCACTCATTCAAAATATACAGGTCCTGATTCACATAACGGTCTTGGTATTTTCTCTGTAACAGCTAAAGTGTTTGACGCTAACGGCAATCCTGTTGCTTCTCAGGCTGTTGCTACACAGAGTGATGCCGGTTCAGTAACACTTGAAAATATTGTAAACAAAAATGATGGTTCTTATATTGAGGTAACACTCTATACTCAGTCATATGCTAAGTCACACTTCCTTAACTTCTACTATCCGGAGGTTGCTAGCGGTGTTTCTACATTGACAAAAGAGCCTAACGGTGAATTTTACGATAAGGAATGTCCTGCTGATGCTCGTGCAACTATAACTTATAAGGTTAAGGTTTCGGACCTCTTTGTTAATGACAAGCAGACTGTAATGGCTCTTAACTACTATTCAGATCTTAAACTTCCTGATGTAGATTCTAACATTACCTTCAACTACAATCCATACAGCACAGCTCCAAATCCAAATCCTGTTGCCGGTAAGGGTAATGGTAAAACAACATTTACTCTTACTATTACTGATAGCAACAATAAGGTAGTTTATACATCTAAGTCTGATATTAGTAGTTTGACATTAAAGGGCAATGCAGAACTTAAAGAAATCCTTGCAAACTTAACTAATGGAAGTGATTATACAATCACTATCACTATGAATCCTGTTGCTGATTCACATTGCAATGTAGGTGAAACATACCGCCAGACAAATAATGCCGGTACTTACACATATACAAAAGCAACTGATGATACAGTATGGGAATATAATCAGGAAAATAAATCATATTCTGCAAAGCTTTCCGAATTGTTTGATACTACTAGTCAGAAGTTCAAAACTAATACAATAAATCTTTACACTGACTTTACAGCTGATGTATTTAACTACAATGTAACATTTAAGTATCTTGGCTACGAGAGCAGAGAGTATTACAATAATAACGGTTACTCACAGTCACAGATTCCTGCTGAAAAAATCAATGAAAATTGGTGGAGAACTTACACAGTAAGCGGTACATTCTACGGTACAGATATTGACAAGTACTTTGATTATGTAGAGGGTCAGTATAAATTCAAGGAGTCATTCCTCTTAAAGGTTGCACCATACGAAGACAACTTTGTACAGTCTATCACATGGGATCTTAGCAATGTTGATTATTCTACAACCAACGCTATGCTCTCAGTAACAGCTACTGTTCCTGCTAAGTATGACAACGGTTTTGTAACTGTTACAGCCGACTTAGGCGATGATAAGCCAAAGCAGACATATTCAGTAAACTATGCTTCACTCGTTACACCTAAGAATCTTGTAGGCCCAACAACTCAGAGTTCTAATGATGAGGATTACCTCTTTGTTGCTCCTGAAACAAATGCTAATGGTGAAAAGTTCAGTTACTGGACAATCCAGACTGATGACAGCAACGGCATTGAAGTAGCTAAGTGTTATACAAGAGAGTTTAACTTCCTTGCTTATGACAATTATCTCATTACAGCTTGCTACGGTAAGAATGATGTAGATGCTTCTAAGTTAAGCGTATCTGCTACAATGCAGTTCCTTGAGTATTCAAGAAACCAGTATGATTCAGGCAGAGATAAGGTATATGCTGACTTTGCAGTTTCTTATAATTACAACGGCAAAAAGCTTTGTGCTGACATTAATAATGATGTAGTTTGCGGTGTAGTATTTGTTGTAAACAGCAAACACAGTTCAGCTGCTGACGCTACTGATAAGTTCACAGTAGATGAGTCTGATTTACTTGCAAAAGTTAAGGCTCTTAACAGCGGCAACTCATCAGATAAGACAATGGGTGACGCTAAGGTTTACAACTACAAGCTTAACAAGAAAAATCTTGATAACAAGAACAGACTTGAATATAGCTGGAATGTAAACAACACTGAAAACAACCAGAATCTCACAATACTTGCTTACTCATACATTTACAATGCTACTACTGATGAATATAGCGTTTCTGCTCCTCAGGAATTCAAATTCTTCAATGTTGGCAATAAGACATATGAAGGTTAAGCAATAGAAAAGGAGGCAATTATGAAAAAATCTTATATTTCCCCTGAAATTGAGATTCAGAAATTCTCTTTTGAGGATATTCTTGCTGGTGGCGGAACCGATGACCCTGGTTTAAAATATAGCAATCCTGAGAATCCAGGTTACGAATCCGGCGGTGAAGAGGGCGACCTCTAATAATAACACATAATTTTGGTAAGGCAGTCTTTTGACTGCCTTACTATAAAAGGTGATTTTTATGATTAAAACCATTGCAAAAAAACTTTCTGTTTTTGTTTTAGCTTTATCATTGCTTTTAATGTCTAACTCTCAGTTTAGTGCAGACTCATACCTTGTAAGTAAAGACGGTTTTTATTATCTGATTGAAAATTCTGAGGCGGTAATTTACGGATATGATTATAATAATCGTACTACCGATATTGTAGTGCCGAACACAATCAGTGATTACCCTGTAACAAAAATTGCTCCTCGTGCATTTTCAAACAATACTAAGCTTACAAGCATTTCATTTACAGATGCAATGTCATTAAAGAGCATTGGCAAATATGCTTTTTACGCTTGCAGTTCTATTGAGGAAATTATAATTCCTGGTTGGCTAAACAGCATTGGCGAGTTTGCTTTTCAGGATTGCACATCTTTAAAGAATGTTTCTATTTACAGCAATGTGTCAGTAATTCCCGAGCAGGCATTCGGTAACTGTAAATCGCTTGAGAAGATTAATATTCCAAGTACAGTTAAATCAATAGGCAGCTATGCTTTTTATAACTGTTCTGCACTTACCGAGCTTACACTTTCAAAGAACATTACAGACATTGCAAACGGTGCTTTTTACAACTGTCCTAACCTAACTTTGTATGGCTATTACGATACAGTTGCAGAAAGCTATGCCGAGCAGAACAACATTCCTTTTGTTCATCTTGATAAAAAGGTGACTTTGGGTGATGTTAATCTTGACGGCAAGATAGATATTAATGATGTAACACTTCTACAGCGTTACATTGCAGGTGAGTCTGTATTAACAGATGACGCTGTTAAGGCTGCCGACTTTAACAAGGACAGAATTATTGATGTAATTGATGTTACAGCAATTCAGACATTTATCGCTCACGGTCAAAACTAAATTATTAAACTTAAGCACAGGTGGCAACACCTGTGCTTTTTCTTGCTTATTTTTAGATTTTGTTATATAATAAAATTTGGTGATGTTATGCCGATTTACAAAATTGCTGATATTATAACTGATATAAAACCTAAGTTTCGCTACTTTGAAAGTATCGCAGAAGATTATTTATATACAGGCAACGAACCTGCTCAAATTAAAATTTCGATTCGTGAGGATTATATACGAAAAAGAGCAGAAAAAAATACTCACTTAACACTTGGCAATTTGGAATCAATTTTTCTTGCCGATGTTTTCAATAAAAAAATTCTGAAATATAATGCAATATTTCTCCATTCTTCTGCAATTCTTTATAAAGGCAAAGCATATCTTTTTTCTGCCGATTCGGGAGTGGGCAAGTCAACGCACACAAAACTATGGATAAAAAAATTCGGCGCTGAAAATGTACAGATAATCAATGATGATAAACCGATTATCAGATTTATTGACAATGATTGGTATGTATACGGTTCGCCTTTTGACGGTGGATCGGGCATAAATAAAAATATCCGTGCAAAACTCGGCGGCATTATTTTTCTTGAAAGGGCAGAGGAGAACAGTATTGAAGTCCTTGACAAAAACAGTATTTTTTCAAGAATATATAAAAATACGATTAAATTTTCTCTTGATGATGAATATGCGGGATATATGTTAAATACGGCTGATAAGTTGATTAAGGAAAATTATTTCTATTTGCTAAAATGCAATATGAATATTGAATCGGCGGAAATTTGCGAAAAATTTTTAACTGACAGGAGATAGCTATGGAAAAGCTGAAAAAAATACTTGATTCCGAAACCAATAAGTGGATAGTAAAAAAAGCCAAACCACAGGTTTTCGGTATTATAATTATGTCTGTTATTTTCGGCGGAATGGCATATCTCGGTGTTGCGGTCGCTACTTTGTCGAGGGGTATTGTGGATTCGGCGGTTAACTCTGATGTCGGTGGAATTGTGTATTTCGCAATTATACTTATTTCACTTACTATCGCACAGCTTGTCATAAGAATTATAAGTAAGGTGCTGACTTTCAATGTATCGTCAAAACTTGAAATTTCTATAAAACAAGATATTTTCGATAATATTATCAGAAAAAAATATAATGAGATTTCAAGCATACACACCGGCGAACTGCTTAACAGAATAACAAGCGATGTGTCGGTTTTAGTCAGCTCGATTATTTCTATAGTGCCGAATATGGTGTATTTTATCGTAAAATTGGTTGGTGTTTTTGTTGTACTGTTTGCTATTGATAAAACTTTCAGCCTTGTTTTTGTTTTCGGCGGTGCGCTGATGTTTGTTGTTGTGCTGCTTTTTAAGTCAAAAATGAAAACATTGCATAAGGCGGTACAGGAATCTGACGGTAAGACAAGGTCGTTTTTTCAGGAGATTTTTTCAAGTCTGCTTGTGGTAAAAGTTTTTGGCGCTGAAAATAAGGTGTCTGAAAATGCTATGAATTTGCAACATAATAATTTTAAAATAAAACGAAAAAGAAATTATATCTCTATAGTTGCCACAACCGGATTTTCTTTTATATTTGCCCTCGGATATATGTATGCTTTAATTTGGGGTGCTTTTGCAATCAGCGACCATACCATTACATATGGTGTATTGACTTCTATGCTTGCGCTTGTGTCGCAAATTCAAGGCCCTGTTCGTGGTATCAGCAGTATTTTGCCGTCATATTATTCTGCTCTTGCAAGTGCGGAGCGACTTATGGATATTGAAAATCTCGATAATGAAGATGTGGTAAATAATTCTGCAATCGATACCGAAAAGCTGTATGATAAGACAGAAAAAATAGTTTTTGATAATATTACTTTCAGCTACGGCAGGGAAAATGTGCTTGAAAATACAAGTCTTGTGCTAAAAAAAGGTGATTTTGCATTGCTTGCGGGAATTTCGGGAATAGGCAAAAGTACTCTTACAAAGCTTTTGCTTAATGTAATTTCACCCGATAAAGGCGAGATTTATCTTTCACTTTCAAACGGAGAAAATGTGTTTGTCGATAAAAATATAAGATGTATGTTTTCGTATGTGCCGCAAGGTAATTTTCTGCTTTCGGGTACAATCAGAGATAACATTGCATTTGTGTCGAATAATCCCGATGACGAAAGAATTATTGAGTCTGCGAAAATTGCCTGCGCTTATGATTTTATAAACAGATTGCCAAACGGACTTGATACTGTCGTGGGTGAGAACGGAAAGGGCTTGTCGGAGGGTCAGATACAAAGAATTGCGATTGCGAGAGCGGTTTACTGTAATTCTCCGATTATTATTTTTGATGAGGCAACCTCGGCACTTGACGCCGAAACAGAAGTTCAACTGCTTAAAAATCTAAAAACACTCAAAGATAAAACTTGTATTTTGATTTCTCATAAAATGGCGGCAAAAGAAATTTGCAACAAAGAAATTGTAATTAAGAATAAAAAAATTATTTCTTACGATATTTAGGTGGGTACAAGCAAAATCTCACTCCTGACTGAATACTTATAATTAGGTATAAATCCGATTATAAGCATTGTCAGGGGTGATTTTTTGATTGAATTAATTAATTTTCTGGGGCAGTACCTTTGCTTTTTTATTCTTCATATCTGCGGAAACGGCTCTTTTCCAAAACCTCTTTCCGAAAAAGAGGAGCACGAGTATCTTGTGCGGAGTGCAAAAGGGGATATAGAGGCGAGAAATATTCTTGTTGAACATAATTTAAGGCTTGTGGCACACATTATAAAAAAATATTACGGCAATCAGAGTGAACAAGATGATCTTGTGTCAATCGGCACTATCGGGCTTATAAAAGCGATAAATACCTATGACATAAGCAAAAAAATTAAGCTTTCAAGTTATGCGTCACGATGTATCGAGAATGAAATATTAATGCATTTCCGTAATGCTAAAAAGACGGCGCAGGATATTTCACTCAACGAAGCGATTGACAGCGATAAGGACGGAAATCCGCTGACTTTGCTTGATATAATGGCGGTTGATGACAATATACTTGAGCAGATTGATTTTCAACTCAACAGTAAAAAGCTCGGTCAGTTTATTAACGAAGAACTTTCACCAAGGGAAAAAATGATAATTGTTATGCGCTACGGACTTGACGGGAGCGAGCCGCTTACGCAGAAAAAGATTGCACAGAAACTGAATATTTCCCGTTCGTATGTAAGCAGAATTGAAACCAAGGCTTTAAAACTTTTACGAAAACGATTTGATAACAGTTCAAATTTGTAAATTATTTTAAAGAAAAAAGGCGGTCGAAAGACCGTCTTTAGTTATGAGCCTATGCTGTTGATGAGGTTTTGCATTTCCTGTTTGGATGAAACATTGTGCGCTTTTTCAAGCACGATTTCTTTTTCGTCTTTTTCCATTTGAGCAAATTTTTGCATTGCACTTTCATTTTTTGCAAGTGCATTTACAAAGCCTAACGGCATATCTTTATACATTTTCATCACCAATATTATTATTTTCAGTTTTGAAAATAATATTCATTTAGATAAATTATTGTTTAGCTGATTGCTTTATCAAGCAATTATAAAAGTTTGGTCGAC
>OHLM01000475.1_pt1 | contig 13104 bp, 10 predicted proteins | sample 1569101 | NCBI WGS metagenome assembly OHLM01 (sample SAMEA3879558, study PRJEB24766) | human gut metagenome | biome: human-associated habitat; feature: feces | place: USA | collected 1985/1987
AGCTGCATAGCCTGGAAGTCCGGCTTCAAAAGCCACTCCTTTCAGTTCATCCAAAGTCATTCCCAATAAACGTCTTTTCTCATTCATGATCCTTCTTGTGTTTCTTTCATGCAAAGATATAAAAAAACCGCCAATCGGTTGCGATTGGCGGTTCCCTATAATGGACGGCAGTCTCTCCTGCCGCAAACAGTTCAACGATCAATAAAAGCGGATACGGTTATCTTCCACATCAGCTTTGTTAACCAATGACTGAATAGCCTGGAAACCAAAACGGTAAGCATTAGAAGCATCCAATGCTTTGATTTCAGCAACTTCGTCATAATTCTTGGCGTCCTTGTTCTGTTCGTATACCTTGAACACATATACACCGTTGTTGCCGACAACCGGAGCGCTCAACTGATCTTTCTGAGCCAAGGAAACCATTGCATTCAACTTCGGCTCAACCCCGATACCTGCGATACGGCGTGTTGCAAAGCTAACGAACTTAACAGAATCTGCAGAAGAATTCATAGCCTGAGCATAAGCATCGACAGAGCTCAGATTCTTAGCAGACAGGTCTTGTGCGATCTTTTCACCCTTCTTCTGAGCGATCAACTCTGATTTCAACATCGGAGTAACAGATTCCAAAGAACGATAACCTTCCGGCAACGTACCCTGAATAGCTGCGATCACAAACTTATCGTCACATTCAAAAATTTCAGAAATATCGCCTTTGTTGTTCTGGAACGCCCAACGGATTACCGGACGGGAATTCTTGATAGAACCCAGCAACTGGTCGTTAGCAGTTACTGTCACATTTGACAACAAGTTGTAACCGGCCTCTTTAGCGGCATCATCCAATTTATCTATATTCTGGTTCTTTGAAATGAACTGGTTCAATTCATTATAGATGTTACCATAAGTCTTTGTACTCGGAGATACGGTCATATCAATATCTGCTACTTTGTATTTGTCTACATTTGTAGTCTTATCGGTAACTTTGATGATATGTGTACCATACAAAGATTTTACAATTGAATAGTCATTGACCGGAGTCGAGAAAACAGCTTTTTTGAAATCATCATTTACACCTCTCAAAGCTGTCGCTTCAGTAAACCAGCCCAGTTCACCCCCTTTTTCAGCAGCCTGGTCAGCTGAATATTCCTTTGCCAAGGCAACAAAGTCACCACCTTTCTTCAGTACATTCAACAAACTATCGGCTTTTGCTTTGATAGCAGCTTCATCGCCTATATTTGCCAACATAATATGACTGACCTTCACAGAGTCAGGAGCAACGGTTTTATCGACCAACTTAAACAATCTGTATTTATCGTTTTCAAAAACAGGGCCGTATACGTCACCAACATTTGCAGTCTTTACAAATTGCTTCATTTCAGGATCCAATGCATTCTCTGTAAAGAAAGCGTCCATATAAGGTATTTCAGAATTTTCCGTCACCAAATCAGCCACTTTTTCAGAAGTAGCCAACTCGCTCTTCAAAGATTCGATTTCAGCACTTGCTTTGTCGTAGTCTTCTTTGCTCGGACGGATATCGACAGCGATATATTTGATTACTTTTCCTTCTTTCTGCTTGAACAACTCCTTACGCTGATTGTACAGCTTTTCGATATCACTCTTGCTTACCTGTATAGTTGAATCAGGAATAGAAGCATAAGATTGCATTGCATAAACGATATCAGAGCTTACAGCCGAGCCATCGAAAGCATCTTTTGCATCCAGTTTGTTAGCAGAAACAGCCTTACTCAACAGAGTTGTATACTTCTGTTCCAAACGCTGACGTTTGATATTCTTTTCCCAGAACATCCAGAACTGACGCCCCTGCAACAACTGTGCCTGCTGGTCAGCGGGATAGTTGGCAATATTATCGTCATCGATAGTCTTTAAGAAATTTAATAATGCAGTTTTGTCAAATGCACCTGTCTGCGGATTCACAAACATCTGCATCTGTTGGATCATCGGAGAAATGTTTTCACCCTGAACCATATCGAACAGTTCTTCCGGACCTACTCCCATTCCTAACTCGGAAGTTGCTTCATTCAAAACGATATCCTGAACCATACCATCGAATACAGACTGACGGATTTGAGTCTGGTATTCTTCGGGCAGACTGGTGGAACCTGTCTGCATTTTGTACATTTCAGTCATTTCGTCTACACGATCCTGAAATTCTTGAATTTTAATAACTTCTCCGTCTACCTCCGCAACCGTCTCCTGCGATTGTCTGAAATAAGTAGAACCGGAGTTTAAAAAGTCACCGATGATAAAAGCGAACAATGCCACCCCCACAACGAGTACCAGCAGTCCTGCTTTGCTTCTGATTTTTTCCAGCGTAGCCATTTATCTTTATCTATTTTAAAGTTTATTATTCCACATTTTAAGGGCACGAAGATACGAAAAAAAGAGATTGCCGCATCTTTTTATGCTTTTTTTTTAATTAACTCACTACTTTCATACGAACTAATTCGATTTTCGTAGCTGTCACTTTTACGATTTTAAAAGAATATTTATCAATTACAATCGTTTCATTCAACTTCGGAAATTTCTGATAAAAATGCAATATAAAACCGGCTATTGTCACATAATCGTCCGACTCCGGTAATTCCAAGTCAAACTTCTCATTCAGCGTATCGATCTCTATACGACCGGACAATAGATACTCGTCATCTCCCACCTTCTTGGCTACATACGACTTGATATCGTGCTCATCTTCTATCTCTCCGAATATTTCTTCCACCAAATCTTCCAAGGTTACGATTCCCGAAGTTCCACCAAACTCATCCACCACAACAGCCATACTTTTCCTGCATCAAGACTTTCATCAATTTATTGGCAGCCATCGTTTCCGGAACAATCGAGACGCTTCGGATACTTTGTGTCCAATCTTCCGGTTTTTTAAACATTTCCGAAGAATGGATATATCCGACAATATCATCTATATTTTCATTATAAACAAGAATCTTAGAAAGTCCAGTCTCTACAAAACGGGAACGTAGTTCCTCAAGAGCAGCCGTCTTATCGCAAGCCACAATTTCCGTACGGGGAACGATGCAATCACGCAAACGCACATTCGAAAAATCAAGTGCATTCTGAAAAATCTTTACCTCCGTATCCATATCCGAATTTTGAGGCGCATCTTCAATGCTCTGCTGGATAAAATAATCAAGGTCGACTTTGCCCAGCGCCCGTTGCGTCGAACCGGTCACATTCTTTACACCAGCAATTTTCAGAATCAGGAAAGAAAGCAAAGAAGAAAATTTAGAAACCGGATACAAAACAACATATATGATTAACAAAGGTACCGAAAACAACGTAAGCGAAAAGTTCGGATTCAATTTAAAAACAGTTTTTGGAATAAATTCTCCGGTAAACAATATCAGGATAGTCGAGATAATAGACTGAGTCAAAACAATCAGTGCCTCGTTATTTACCACACGAGCAATAAGAGGTTCCAGTATAATCGCCATCTGCAAACCGTAGACCACCAACGCTATATTGTTTCCGACCAGCATTGTAGATATAAACTGATGCGGGTTCCGGTAAAATATATCCAGAATCTTACTCGTCAAGCTTTTTTCCTTTTTATCAAGTTCGAAACGTAACTTATTGGAAGAGATAAAGGCTATCTCCATTCCTGAAAAGAATGCAGAAAAAGCCAATGATATTAATATGTATGTAAGTGCACCCATTACTTCGTTTTATCCATCTCGGCCGGCACCAATTTTCGTGGAACCACTTTTTCCTTCTGTGCCGGTTGCTTCTGCGGAACAGTCTCCATAGCAGGGTTGGCAGCTATGGGCATAGAATCTACTGGAACAATATTTTGGGTTGAATCAGTCGTTACCGATTCACTGACAGGGAATACTCCTTGAGAATTAAATATTTTATATTGAGTCATATTCTGATTCGACTCGAATCCGATACCCGTTATGATTTTATCATCCTCTTGTATCCGAATGTATTTATCAGAATAGACCTTTTCCTCTTTCTGGTCCCAAAAAAGCAAGGAAGTTTCAAATTTTTTCCCTTCCAGATTCTCAACCCTCACATTGCCTATCAGCTTCCATAGTCCTTTCTTCTCATAATTATAAGCCGTATCCGCTTTAAGACTCGCTTCAATATTAAATAAAGTATCGAATTTTTCCACATAAATACCTTCAGGAAAATATGAGAACGGCTCTTTTGCCTTATCGAATTTCAAAAATTCTTTAGCGATAGCACGATAGCGTGTAATCCCCGAATCGGAGAACTGAGTAGTATAATCAGTAGTCCTCAACGTATAAGTTGTTTCAGGATCGAAAGCAACCACAACAACCTCCTTGTTATCTCCATTACAAGAGGCAGTAAATAAAAGAAGCATAACAACTACCGCAAAGATAGTTGTTATGCCTTGTTCGTTCGTTTTACAAAGAAAACGGTTCTTAATCATAATTATCTGATTGTTGTACGCTCTCCGATCCAACCACCGACAGTGAAAGGTTTGCCCTTCTCCAAATCCGGGTGCATGAAGATCTCCTCCGTAGAAGGAAGGTGAGCACGATAAGTATTAGCCAATTTACCAGCGTCTTCTGCCACATTCTGATCTACCTGTCTTGCCTTTTCAAATTTATCGATAGCTGCATAGTAAACAGCTTTGGCCAAAACGGCATCATTCGGATAGATAGATTTTGCAGATTTAGCATACATATTGCCAATCAGTATATACGGCGCACCGTAATCAGGATTGGTTTCAATTGCTTTCTGACAATATTGTCTTGCTTTTGACATATTGTTCTGTTCGAACAACAGTACACCGATCAGATAATAGTCTTCAGCCTTTGAAACTGCATCTGTTTCCATATTGGCTGCTTCTTCAAAATACTGGATAGCCTTATCATAATCTTTAGCTTTTACAGCCTGTTTTGCAATACCCAGAGCGGCATCTGCACTCGGTTCCAGTTTATAGGCATAACCTGCAGCTGTATAAAAAGCATCGATTTCCTGACAACGAACACGTCTCAACAGAGATACGATTTCTTTCAACGCAGGCAAATCATCCTTTGCAGCTTCAACTTTGGAAGCATACATATTCTGCAACGTTTCGCAATCGGCAGCACCACTACCTGCAAAACCACCATCAATGGCAGACTTGTAGGTAGTCAGGTTCTTTATCTCCTTTTCATTATTTGCTGCTTGAGCTGCGGCTAACTGAGTTGCAATGATCTTTGAACATTTCAAATAGTCCTCCAAATAAGTCTCTTTGAAATTAGGATCAGCCAACAGTTGACGGTGAGACCCCATCATATACAAAGATACTCCCATTGCTTCAGAGTTTTCACCAAACTCATTGATCACTTCACCCAACCAAGCATAATACACTTTCGGGTCTGCATTATCTCCCTTAAGGCGGATATAATCAGCAGCCTTACGAGCAATAATCCAATCCTTTCCATACTTTCGGTCATTACCGAAATATTTCACACGCGTATCATACACCTTCATCAAATCATCGATAAGAGCAGCTTTCTTAGCCGGATCTTTCTCGGTATTGATTTTCCAGTCCATGATCCTCACACCATACAAGTAGATATCCTTATGAGCTCCCGGACATTCGGTATAAGCCTGATACCAGAATTCATAAGCATCCTTGAAATTCCCTGCTTTGGCATAAGGGACAAATAAGCTGATATTGGTAATACAACGTACGCTATCTTCACCAGAACCGAACGGAGTACCAGTATCCACACCTTTTTGTGCATAAGCTCCGAACGACATCATAGAGCATCCGAAAGCCAATAATAATACTTTGATCTTCATATTTATTTCTATTAAAGTTAGCTATTTAGTTAATCAACCTTAAATTTCATAAACCATGCTTCATTGAACGTATAATTCACTGTAAAACGAAAATACTGTTCATCAATCATGTTCATCTTCACTTCCGGTTTCTTTTTCACATACTCAAACGATATGTTAATCAACGAACGGTTATCAATTAACGGCAATCCCAGACCAAGGCTTGCTCCGATCTCGTTATAACCGTCTCCGGAAGGATTGGCATCTGTCCGGTTCATACGCAAATAAGAATTGCCATAATGAACACCTGCGCGATAACGAATCCTACTGAAATATGATTTGCGCATATAATCCGGTATATATTCGCCACCAACCGCTACCCGATAACGATTCTTGAAATTATCTTTCTCCCCAAAGTAAGGCATTTTTCCCCAATCCTCATAGGAAAAATCGGCTGCTAACGTTAATTTATTTTGTTTCACATAAGAAAGCCCCACTCCATACGAATTTGGCAACGCAAACGCTTTCCCGCTGATAGTATCAGACTGAAGCACTTCTCCATCTGAACCAGAAGATGTATAAGACTGAGTCAATTGATAGGATTTTGCATGCAAACTTTTTTTAGGAGAAAAAACAAGACCTAACGTCACACTCTCCGTCTTGCTTAACGGATGTGTGTACTGCAATCCGAAATCCATTTTCAGGTCACGCACCCTCAATTCCTGATTACGGTTCGTATTATATGCTCCTGTTCCTTCACCACTCATGATTACAACTTGTTCATGCTTGATATTCCCAAACAGGAAACCGAAATTGGCTCCCACGGCTAAACGTTTTTTCCAGATATCAATAGAGACACCTCCATAGAAATCACTCAAACCGCCTGAGCCGTTATAAGTTTCCGTAAATGTAACTCCTTCGTCGTTACGCAAAGCACCAAACTTATAACCGACATAAGAATAAGGCAACAAACCGAAACTCAAGGCTATCCGGCGATGAATCGGAAACTGCATTGCAATATATTCCACGTTTCCGTTGATATCGTTCTGACGGGCATTTCCGTCATCAAACCACGACAACTGACCGGCTACACCAAAATCAAAGAGAAATGTCAGGGAGTCCATGCAACTGTATGATGCCGGGTTCATCGGATTTATTTGTTTCGGCGAACGTAATCCGTAACCGACACCACCCATGGCTCGACCTGCGCCGAACGAACGTTCTCCCAAATCACCATACCCGAAACGGGTATAGGGCGAGTTTGTATTGTTTTGCGCCATCAAAGGCAACAGCATGAATATAAGAACGCTTGTTATTAGTACTTTATTAATCTTCAACATTATACTCTAAGATTCTGTTTAATCCTGTCAACACTAAATTAATGTCTGCAAAGATGGAGTTTTTTAGTCGTCTTTCAAAATAAAACGAATGACCGCCTGTTAAAAAAACCAAAAGGTTAGGATATTTTAGCCGAAGCATTTCGATATATCCATCCATCTCGCACACTATACCATTTACTACTCCAGCCTGGATGGCTGTTTCCGTATCCGTTCCGACCAAAGGAATGTATTCCTGTTCGACAACCAAAGGCAATTTCTCCGTAAACAGGTTCAATGCTCTGAACCGGGTTGTCATTCCAGGTGAAATATTCCCTCCTAAATAAGAACCGGAAGCATCGATCAGTTCATATGTAATAGCTGTTCCGGCATCTATCACCAGCAAATCCTTTCCTGGTTGCAGGTAATTAGCCCCGACAGCGGCAGCCAGCCGGTCTTTACCCAACGTTTTAGGCGTTTTATATTGCACCTTGATCGGAAGAGATACCGTTTCGTCCAAAAACACAAAATTCCGAAGATTGCTTCCCAGGTATTCAACCAATTCGTCATCTTTATCTATCACTGTCGAGAATATCCCTTTCGTCAGCGGGTACTTCTTAAAGATAGAAGAGACAACCTCCACGTCGAATTTCTTAAACACAAAAGAAGCCTCCATATGCCTCTTATTGTATACAGCCACTTTCGATGATGTGTTTCCTTGTTCTATAATGAGATTCACGTGTCTGAATTTTTCCGCAAAGAAAAACAAAAATGATGAGATAACAGACATATCGAAGGCACAAAGTATAAAAAACAGGAAAGGAATGACTTCCTCTCCTGTTCCATCACATAATATAAAGTTCAATTAATCAGCCAGAATCACCAATTCAGCACCCGATGCAAAATCCTGTCCGCGCTGCTCGCTCAATGCTGTAAAACGGATATAGCGGGCTTTGACCGGCTGATCGAACAGCACTTTCTTTTCCTTCTGGTTATTTTCAAAAGTACCTTTCAAGACCGGTTCACCCCAGTTTTTACCATCCAGGCTGACACTAATCGAATAATCCTTGACATGACCATTCGATCCGTCCTGCCGGGGAAGGAATGAAAAACCTTTAATCTGTTTTACTTCCCCTGCATCCAAATCCACCCAATGCGGATATTTGGCAACGGTAACGGAAAACATCGTATGCCAGATCGTATTCGGATCACCATCCGTCAGGTTCTTGGCATCTCCGTAACCGGACTCTTCGCTGCTTGTATAGACCACTTCCGTCTGAATACTCTCGATCTTGCTGAAAGAAGCCGTTGCATTGATTTTCGGATTATCTTTAAACCAGGCTTTTACGGTACCACCATTGCGGAATGGTATGGCTTCCGAATATTCCTTCGCTTTTCCTTTCCCGTCGGTCGTATAGCAAATCACAGCGTCTTTACGAGCCGATGATAGCTCAACGGATCCGGCGCGATTACGCATGATTGTCAACGGCATTTCTCCGGCGGGTGCAACATTTGCCGTAACGGTTACATCTTTTCCGGCAGGACGGATTATAAAGCCCATGTCATGATGTCCGGCAAAGACGCGATCCTGTTCCAACGGTCCGCCTTGTCCGCAACTGTTACCACCCAACCCGGTCACAGCCGCATCCAAATGCAGATACGTATCCCCTGCAACCGGCAACTGGTAGGGATGAGAAGCCAGAATCAAATCCAACGCAGAATATTGAAGAGCCGATACAGACAAACGGTCGGTAGCCACAAACACAGCACCCTCGCCATCCGGATCGGTCAGGGCACACCAGCGTACATCCTCGTGGTTGCCCATATCTTGCGGTTTCGGGAAATTCACAAACTCGCCAGCCACCGTATTCCTATGCTGTTCGATAAACTGTCCGCTCTTGCGGTCGGCATAGTTATCGATCGGGCCACGTCCGTAATAAGTGAAGTCTGCATACTGCTGCGGGATTTTCATTACATATCCTAGGCGTGGCAATACCAGACTCGGACGGTTAGAAGTGATGCTCGACTGCAACTCGACAGACCCGTCAGGATAAACGGTCCAGATTTGATTCGTCGTAAACTTGAAATCATTTTCCCCGAATCTCCTATCTGTCAGTTCCTCTATACTATTTTTTCCCGTACTGGTTCCACCTTTGATCTTAGCACCGTTCGGCGCCTGCGATTCGACAGTGAAAGCCAAGACGACCGTACCGTCGTTTCTTTCCAAAACCGTACTATTCGTTGCCCGATGTTGCAGGTTATGCAAGCCGTGTTCAAACCACTGCGAATAGAACCAGTTGTCGTTATTGGTAAAAGCACGCAAAGCATCGAGCTTCGGACCGTTTCCATCGGTTATAATCGTCTTGCCTCCGTAGGCCAGGCTGTAAATCGTACCCGTCTCCATATCGAACTTAGCAACGAAACCGTCACCACTCACCGTTTTAATCGAAGTATCCGATTTATCCAACTTCACCTTTCCGGCAGAAGCCGTCACGGCACTGATGGAAGGACGCGCCATAGCTTCCTGCAACAAAATTTGTTCCTCCGCCGTCACAAATCCTTTTTCAGCCCACGGCATATCCTCTTTAAGAAGGAACTGCACCTTTACAAAATATTCGGAATCATTCTTCAACTTGTCAAAAGGCATAGGTATTGACACTTGTGCTTTAGCACGGGCAGGAATCGTTCCGGAATTAACAAAACCGAATCGAATCTCCTTTCCGTCTTCATAAAGCGACCATCTTATATCATAATCCGAAAGGTCCTTAAAATAATATTTATTGAATATCTCAAAAAGTCCCTTCCTGACATCGACCGCTTTCACACCAATATGCTGATAGACTTTCTTCACTTCATAATACTGCGGTTTCGGTTCCAGATCACCGAACACAATGCCATTCATCACGAACTGACCGTCATTCGGAGTATCACCGAAATCCCCACCGTATGCCAAATATCGCTTACCGGTCTTTTTATCATAGTTATACATCGATTGGTCCACCCAATCCCAGATAGCACCGCCACAGAAAAAATTTGTCGATTCTATCGCTTCCCAGTAATCCACCAGGTTACCGCAGGCGTTCCCCATCGAATGAGCATATTCGGAAATATGGAACGGGTATTTGATATCATAATCACCTTTCACCGCACCACGCGTCCAGCCAATAGACGGATACTGGTTCGACCCCATATCCACTATATCATTATTACGTTCATATTGGACGGGACGGGATTTATCCACCTGCTTCAACGCATCATAAGCAGCCACGAAGTTTTCACCAGGTCCCGCCTCGTTGCCCAACGACCAGATCACGATAGACGGGTTGTTGATATTAGCATGAACCATCTCCATCACACGTGCGACATGCGCCTTTTTCCATTCTACCGGATGTGAAAGGGAGGCGGCCCCGTAATAATATTCATGCGACTCGATATTGGCTTCGTCTTCCAGATAAAGACCATATTTATTACATAAGAAATACCAGTAAGGATCATCCGGATAATGCGAATTACGCACATGGTTGATATTGGCACGTTTCATCAGCATCACCTCTTTTTCCATCATATCGCGCGTGATGGCATGTCCGACCGCCGGATTCGATTCATGACGGTTCACGCCTTTCAGCTTGACGGTCTTACCATTTATATAATAGTAACGTCCCGCCAGCCCGAATTCATCTTCTTCAGCCGGTGTATCCTTGATCTCGACCTTACGGAACCCGACGATCGTAGAGGTTGTCTCCACCACTTTCCCTTTAGCATTCTTCAACTCTGCAACCAGCGTATAGCGATATGGGAACTCTGCCGACCATTTCCGGGGAGCTTTTACATTCAAGACAGCTTTCGTGGTCTGTATCTGTCCGGGATTTACCACATCCACCGCTGCCGAAACAAGCACATTTTCCACTTTGGCGTTTTCATCCGAATACAACTCATTGGCATACAACGCATATTCCAATTTATATCCCTTCGCAACCTTTTTATCCAAGTTGCATACATCGGCCGAGATTGCCAGCGAACCATCCGTATAAGTCACATCCAAATCCGGAATCGCCACCAAATCGCGCACATACACTTTCGGAACCGAATACAGAGCGACCGTCCGGAAGATACCCGGCAGGCGGAACATATCCTGCGCTTCCAAAAAAGAACCGTCGGAACTGCGATATACTTCAGCGGCCACCACATTCGTCCCTTTACGGAGGTAAGGAGTGATGTTGAAATTAGCCGTATTGCGGGAGTTTTTGGAAAAACCGACATATTGACCGTTGATCCAGAGATAGAAGAAAGAATCGACTCCATCGAAACTGATAAAAACTTCGCGTCCGTCCCAATCCTGCGGTATCTCGAAATCACGACGGAAAGAACCGACTTCATTCCGGTGCTTGTAAGTCGTCCAGTTTGCTGGCGGAGTACGCATCACACCTCCGCGCCAGTCATCGACCGCCACTTTATGCTGGAAGATTACCGGCTGGTTCACATAGATCGGAACTCCATATTTCAGGCTACCGTCTTTCTGGACTCCATAAATATTCCAACTGGAAGGAACCGGGATATTATCCCAGCCGGATACATCAAACTCCGTCTTATAGAAGTCTTTCGGCCGTGAATCGGGATCAGGCGCCCAATTGAACTTCCAGTCTCCATCCAAAGACTGCCAAAATTTACTGTTTTCCGGTAATACCTTACGAGCGCTTTCCACATCCTGGAAAGGGAAAATATAAGCATGCGGTTGTTCTTTGTTCAGAGCCAGGTTCTCAGGCGACTCCCACTCTTTACCGGTCGGTGCTTCCACCGGTCCGTAACTAAATCCCCCAAGCGGCAATTGATCAGCCATGCTATAGAAAGAAGCACAGCAAAGCGCTAAGGCTAACGAGATTTTTTTCATGATGTTCATTTTTAGGAATAATAGATTTTATTTGTGTATTCATTCTTAGACATGCCAAATCGTTCACAAATATAAGAAATTAACACAGCATATAAAAGAACTTCCAGGGCAACCGCACCAAAAACCACAAAGAACAAGTCAATTCTTACCTTCAGTACAAGCATATTCTTATAAAAGTTTTTAGAGAAAACAGCTTGAAAAACTGCTTTAGATCCGGATGTAGAGACGTAGGAAACCCGGATGTAAGAGATGTGAATACCCGGGTCTCCGTGAAACCGGAACGGGGATGTGGAGCTGTTTATCTGCCTTGTTCTGAGGAATTTTATGCTCTGTTTCTGCTTTTAATCCGTAAGGAATATGTTTTTTTTAACACAATAACCCCTTTATGCCTGTAAATGATTATTTTGATTTACATAAACATAAATATCTAATACTAAATAACATATACAAAATCACAAACTAAAAACATGATAGTAATATGACAATTAAAAATAGAAACTATCATGTTTTAGGGCATTGAAGAACAAACTCTATAGAGTAATAATGATAGTATGATGGTTATTTTGCAAAATCTTTATATAAAACATTCTTTCAGACCAACAAAAAAAGAGATTCAAGACTATAGATCGAAACGTTGTTCCTCGAGCCAAACACACCCAACCGCAATAACCTCTTCTTTTTCATCCACAAGAAAGTACGGAACAGTTCCTTCGAAAGAAACCTGATCGAATCCACTGGCAATCATTCCTTCACAATTATAAGGTATTACATGAGTTGAATCCGGTTTGATGATTTTCTTTCTTATTATCACGTCCCCAGATATACTTATAGGAATTCTATTTGCTGGAAATTGTTCCTGATCAGCATAATCGCATACGAATAAATGGGACGTAATACTTTGATATAAGAAGACATCATGTTTATATTCATTTTTCATCTTTAATGTCAATATTTTATTTTTTTATCATATGATTGACTAATCCGTAAAGTGCCTTGTACATCATAATCAGTCTTTTTAACATCCAAATCCACCAATTTATATTTTGTTTGACCATTACAGAATGTTTTATATCTTGTTTGACCGTAACTTGAGTTTGCTACAGATAGAAATAAACAAACAGATAATAG
>OHLM01000478.1_pt1 | contig 13077 bp, 7 predicted proteins | sample 1569101 | NCBI WGS metagenome assembly OHLM01 (sample SAMEA3879558, study PRJEB24766) | human gut metagenome | biome: human-associated habitat; feature: feces | place: USA | collected 1985/1987
ACTTCATCATATTCAAGAACATCTGAAGTAACTGGCTTATAAGCTGGTCCAACCTGAACCTTAGACTTCATATCTACACCACCATTGATAGCGTATAGAAGTGTCTTTGCGAGGTTTGCACGAGCACCGAAGAACTGCATCTCCTTACCGGTCTGCGTAGCTGATACGCAGCAGCAGATTGAATAGTCATCGCCCCAAATAGGACGCATCACGTCGTCATTCTCATATTGTATAGAGCTTGTCGCGATAGAAATCTTTGCCGCATAGTCCTTGAAGGTCTTGGGCAAGCGTGAGCTGTACAAGACGGTGAGGTTGGGCTCAGGCGACGGCCCCATATTCTCCAGCGTGTGGAGGAAGCGGAAGTCAGTCTTCGTTACCATTGAGCGGCCGTCCATACCTAAACCGGCCACTTCGAGCGTAGCCCATACAGGGTCGCCGGAGAAGAGTTGGTTGTAAGACGGGATACGTGCAAACTTCACCATACGGAACTTCATCACCAAGTGGTCAATGAGCTCTTGCGCTTCTTTCTCCGTAAGCGTTCCTTCTTTGAAGTCGCGCTGAATATAGATGTCGAGGAAAGTAGAAATACGCCCTACCGACATCGCCGCGCCGTTTTGCGTTTTGATCGCAGCCAAGTAGCCGAAGTAAAGCCACTGCACAGCTTCGTGCGCATTGTTAGCCGGTTCAGAAATGTCGTAACCATAGATGGCCGCCATCTCTTTCATCTCTTTCAAAGCCTTGATCTGCATAGAGATCTCTTCGCGCAAGCGGATTACTTCTTCCGTCATCGTGCCGTCGCCGCAATTGCGCAGATCCTTCGCTTTCTCGTTAATCAAGAAATCAACACCATACAGCGCCACGCGACGATAGTCGCCGACGATACGCCCACGCCCATACGTATCAGGAAGACCTGTAAGGATATGGTTGTGTCTGACGAGCTTCATCTCATCCGTATAAGCATCGAATACGCCGTCATTGTGTGTCTTACAATACTTCGTAAATATTTCGTGAAGCTTTGCAGAAGGTTCATAGCCATAAGTTGTGCAAGCCTGTTCCGCCATCTTTATACCGCCGTAGGGCATAAAGGCGCGCTTCAAAGGCTTATCCGTTTGCAAACCGACAATCTTCTCCTGCTCCTTAGTTCCCTCTCCGATATAGGCAGGGCCATAGGCCGTCATACTGGAAACAATTTCCGTTTCCATATCCAATACGCCACCTTTCGCACGTTCCTGCTTTTGCAGTTCTTTGAGCATACCCCAAAGTTTGTCCGTTGCTTCAGTTGGAGCTTCGAGGAATGAAGCGTCACCCTCATAAGTGGTGTAGTTGTCTTGAATAAACTGGCGCAAGTTGACCTCATCGACCCACTTTGTGCCGGTAAATCCTCTCCATGCTTTTTTCATACTTTAAGCGAATAAATTACTATGAACAGACAAAACAACAAAACAGAACGAAAAAAAACGATTTCTGACACACTATTTACAGCTTTCATGCTCTTCACTGCGACTGCTGTTTCTTTTTGTTTCTTTCACTTAGGAAATAAAAATTCAGCAAACATCACTGTGATCTATACGCTTGCGCTCATTTTGACCGCTCTTAAGACGTCCGGATATGTATACGGCATTGTCGCCTCTTTATTCTGCGTCATCGCCGTTAATTTCCTTTTTTCTTATCCATTTTTTAAATTTAATTTTTCATTGGACGGATATCCTGTCACGTTTATCGGGATGCTCGCGATCACACTAATCACAAGCGCAACAACAACTTCTTTAAAACAACATCAAAAAGCCGCTGCGGAACGAGAAAAAGCGCTGGCAGAAGCTGATAAAGAAAAACTGCGTGCAAATCTTTTACGTGCCGTATCACATGATCTGCGAACACCACTCACAAGTATTATCGGCTCTTCCTCTTCTTATTTGGAAAACGGATCAGATATGACCGAATATGAACGAACCGAACTTGTATCAAATATTAAAGAGGATTCTGAATGGCTGCTGAATATGGTCGAGAATCTTCTTACGATCACGCGCATAGACAACAACTCTCAAGACAAAGTGAAGAAGTCTCCGGAAGTCGTCGAAGAAGTCGTTTCAGAGGCTATACAACGGCTCAGAAAACGGCTTTCGGACGTCCGTATCAAAGTCCATATGCCGAATGATTTTCTTATGATTCCCATGGACGCCACATTAATCGAACAGGTTCTCATTAATCTTCTGGAAAATGCTTCCGTTCATTCTGAAAGTACGGAAGAGATCGATCTGATCATTACACAGACAAAAGAGTGTGTTTCTTTTTCTGTCCGTGACTACGGAAAGGGAATCGATCCCGAACAGCTTCCTTATATATTTGAAGGTCAGCGCAGTTCCGGAAAAAATTCAGACCACCATAAAGGAATCGGAATCGGTCTGTCAATCTGTAAGACGATCATAGAAGCTCATGGAGGGAAATTAACCGCTGTCAATCACAAACACGGCGCCGAATTTATTTTTACACTTCCAAAAGAAAAGGAGGTTGAAGCAAATGCCTAAATTTTCAGTCTTAATCATTGAAGATGAAAAAAATATACAAACTTTCATGGGAAAGGTTTTAAAACGTCATGACTATCAGGTTCTTTATGCCGATACCGGTAAGCAAGGACTGGAAATGATCCGTTCCCGATGCCCGGATCTTATCCTTCTTGATCTGGGACTTCCGGACATGGACGGCTGTTCTATTATCCGGGACGTCCGTACATGGGCAAGTACTCCGATCATCGTTATTTCCGCCCGCACTGCCGAACGGGAAAAGGTTGCGGCTCTTGATCTGGGTGCTGATGATTATATTACAAAACCATTCGGAACTTCCGAGCTTCTTGCACGGATCCGCGCTTCCCTCAGACACAGCAATCGTCTGCTCACTGACAGCACCTTCTATATCCGTCCTTACCGACATAAGGATTTAATACTTGACTTTTCCAAACGGCTGCTCACGATTCGCGGCAATGCTGTCCATCTGACTCCGATCGAATATAAGATTGTAGCATATCTGGCGCAAAATTCCGGAAAAGTCATTACATATGCATCGATTCTTTCAAATGTATGGGGACCTTACGCTGATAATGACAATAAGATTCTTCGTGTCAACATGGCCAATATCCGCCGAAAAATCGAAGAAGATCCCGCACAGCCTCAATACATTTTTACCGAAGTCGGAGTCGGCTATCGTATGGCTGAAGATGAAGATGAGTAAATGTTAAAAACCCGCTAAGGTTTTTGCCGCTTTATTCCATTTTACACTTTGCTCCTTTAAAATAGAGACTGATTTGTTTTTATTTCATTTGTTTTGCACAGAAAATTATTTTTTTGTGTAAAACCGCAAAATTTATTTTAAGGAGTGACCTACAATGAATATCGGTTTAATTTTACTTATGCTAATCGGAGGCTCTGTCGGAGTTTTTTCTACACTCTACATTCTGATCAGCCTTCCTGTCATAATTTTTCTGAAGATTTATCGAAAAATTCGATTCGGAGCTTCTCTTTATGATTAAATAAAATCAATGATTTTCTTATCTTATGCATGTTTTTTACAGAGCTGAACAAAAAACTCCGTATACGTCACCGGGTTTTATCCCGAATCTGTATACGGAGTTTTTATTTTATCTTATTCTTTGTCTTTCTTGTTTATTATTCTTGCACTTTCTTGCTTAGCAGAACAATGATCTTTTATTCTTCTGTGACAAAAGCCTCTTCATCATCTGCTTCTTCTGTATCCATCACTTCATCCGTCAACGCTGTCTCTTCGTTTTCCAAACTTTCATTTACTGCATCTGCGCTTACTGCCTCAGCGTTTTCCGCTTCTGCATTCTCTCCTTCTGCGCTCTCTTCAGTTTCAAGTTCCTCTGCCAGCATCGCTTCTGCTCTGGCATCTGTATTTAACGCTACGTCACGATATTTTTTCATACCCGTACCCGCCGGAATATGTTTACCGATAATTACGTTTTCTTTCAGACCGACAAGATGATCGACTTTTCCTTTGATTGCCGCTTCGGTAAGAACTTTCGTTGTTTCCTGGAAAGATGCGGCTGAAAGGAAGGAATCTGTAGCAAGTGAAGCTTTCGTAATACCAAGCATGATCTGCTCGCCTATAGCCGGCTCTTTTCCTTCTTCTTCAAGACGCTCGTTTACTTCATTGAATTCAAGAACGTCAACCATTGTTCCCGGAAGGAATTCTGTATCACCCTTCTCTTCGATGCGGACTTTCTTCAACATCTGGCGAACGATAACCTCGATATGCTTATCGTTGATCTCAACACCCTGCAGACGGTATACTCTCTGCACTTCCTGAAGCATATAATCCTGAACGGCTCTAAGACCTTTGATCTTCAGAATATCATGCGGATTTACACTACCTTCCGTCAGTTCGTCTCCGGCTTCAAGCATCACGCCGTCCTGTATTTTAATACGAGAACCGTACGGGATCAAATACGCCTTTGATTCGCCTGTCTCATCATTTGTAACGATGATCTCACGTTTCTTCTTAGTGTCGTTGATCGTGGCAACACCTGGGATCTCAGCGATGATGGCAAGTCCCTTGGGCCGTCTTGCCTCAAACAGCTCCTCGACACGGGGAAGACCCTGTGTGATATCGTCACCGGCAACTCCTCCTGTATGGAACGTACGCATTGTAAGCTGTGTTCCCGGCTCACCGATCGACTGGGCAGCCACAATACCAACTGCTTCTCCGACCTGAACCGCTTCTCCTGTCGCCATGTTTGCTCCGTAACATTTTGCACATACGCCGTTCTTACATTTACATGTAAGGATCGTACGGATCTTCACTTTCTTCAGTGACTCGCCGTTCTCATCCACGCCTTTTTTCATAACGCGTTCCGCGCGGCGCGGTGTGATCATGTGGTTTGCTTTTACGAGTACATTTCCGTCTTTATCTTTGATGTCCTCACAGGAATAGCGTCCTGTAATACGCTCCTGAAGGCTCTCAATCTCTTCATTTCCATCCATAAATGCAGATACATACATTCCCGGAATCTCTTTTCCTTCTTCTGCACAATCAGAATCATGGATAATCAATTCCTGAGATACGTCTACAAGACGTCTCGTCAGGTAACCTGAATCGGCTGTACGAAGAGCCGTATCTGACAGACCTTTACGAGCACCATGAGCAGACATGAAATATTCAAGTACGTCAAGACCTTCACGGAAGTTTGATTTGATAGGCAACTCGATCGTACGTCCTGTCGTATCTGCCATAAGTCCACGCATACCTGCAAGCTGCTTGATCTGCTTATCAGATCCACGGGCTCCGGAGTCAGCCATCATAAAGATGTTATTATATTTATCAAGACCTGTCAGCAGAGCCTCTGTCAGCTTATCATCGGTTGCTTTCCAAGTTTCGACAACTTCTTTATAACGCTCTTCTTCTGTTATAAGACCACGTTTGTAATTCTTTGTGATTTTATCTACGGTATTCTGTGCTTCCTCGATCATCTGAGGTTTCTGCGGCGGCACCGTCATATCTGAAATTGATACAGTCATAGCCGCTCTTGTAGAGAATTTGTATCCGATTGCCTTTACATTGTCAAGCACTTCCGCTGTTTGTGTTGCTCCGTGAGTATTGATTACTTTTTCAAGAATCTGTTTCAACTGTTTCTTTCCGACATGGAAATCAACCTCGAGAAGCAGCTCGTTTCCTTCTACCTCTCGATCTACGAATCCAAGATCCTGCGGAATAATCTCATTAAACAAAAGACGTCCGAGTGTCGCATCGATCGTTCCTGTCTTCTCAGTTCCGTCCGGCATCATTCTAGTTACACGAACTTTGATTCGCGAGTGGAGCGTAATATATCCGTTCTCATATGCAAGAATTGCTTCGCTCATGCTCTTAAAGAACATTCCTTCGCCCTTTACTCCCGGTCTTTCCTGCGTCAGATAATAAATACCGAGAACCATATCCTGTGAAGGAACCGCCACCGGTCCTCCGTCAGACGGTTTCAGCAGGTTGTTCGGTGAAAGAAGCAAGAAACGGCACTCTGCCTGAGCTTCCTGTGACAGCGGAACGTGTACCGCCATCTGGTCACCGTCGAAGTCGGCATTGTACGCTGTACAAACGAGCGGATGGAGCTTGATTGCCTTACCTTCTACAAGAATCGGCTCAAATGCCTGGATACCGAGTCTGTGAAGCGTGGGGGCGCGGTTAAGCATAACCGGATGTTCCTTGATCACTTCCTCAAGAACATCCCAAACTTCCGGCTGAAGTCTCTCTACCATTTTCTTTGCATTTTTTATATTATGTGCTGTTCCGTTTGCCACAAGTTCTTTCATAACAAACGGTTTAAACAGTTCGATTGCCATCTCTTTCGGAAGACCGCACTGATAAATCTTAAGTTCCGGTCCTACGACGATAACAGAACGTCCCGAATAGTCGACACGTTTTCCAAGCAGGTTCTGACGGAAACGTCCTTGCTTACCTTTCAAACTATCAGACAGTGATTTCAACGGACGGTTTGCATCTGTTTTTACAGCACTTGACTTACGTGAGTTATCGAACAATGAATCGACAGCTTCCTGCAACATACGTTTTTCGTTGCGTAAGATTACTTCAGGAGCCTTGATTTCAATCAGTCTCTTCAGACGGTTGTTACGAATAATCACACGACGATACAAATCATTCAAGTCTGAAGTTGCAAAACGACCACCATCCAACGGAACCAACGGACGAAGTTCGGGCGGAATCACCGGAACAATACGTACAATCATCCATTCAGGTTTATTGCGTCCGCGAGATGCACGGAACGATTCAACGACCTGCAAGCGTTTCAATGCTTCATTCTTGCGCTGTTGTGAAGAGTCGTTGCTTGCCTTGTGACGCAATTCATAAGAAAGTGCATCCAAATCAAGTTTAGCCAACAAATCATAGATGGCTTCAGCTCCCATCTTAGCAATAAACTTGTTAGGATCTGTATCTTCCAGATATTGATTTTCTCTCGGAAGTTTTTCCAGCAAATCCAGATATTCCTCTTCCGAAAGCAAATCATATTCATTTACGCCTTCTTCAGCGGCAGCACCCGGCTGAATTACGACATAACGTTCATAGTAAATAATAGAATCAAGTTTCTTGGTAGGTAATCCCAACAAGTAACCGATTTTGTTCGGCAATGAACGGAAATACCAAATGTGTGCCACAGGCACTACCAGCTGGATATGCCCCATACGTTCACGACGAACTTTCTTTTCTGTCACTTCAACACCGCAACGGTCACAAACGATTCCTTTATAACGAATACGTTTGTACTTACCGCAATGACATTCATAGTCTTTTACCGGACCGAAGATGCGTTCACAGAACAAACCGTCACGTTCGGGTTTGTAGGTACGGTAGTTGATGGTTTCGGGCTTCAACACCTCACCACTCGAATTCTCAAGGATTTCTTCAGGTGAAGCCAAACCAATTGAGATTTTCGAGAAATTACTCTTTATCTTCGTTTCTTTTCTAAAAGCCATACTTTCTTGTTTATATTGTAAAGAGTTATATTTTTATTATTCAAGGTTGATACTCAATCCCAATCCTCTCAATTCATGTAACAATACATTCAGAGATTCAGGAATGCCCGGAGTAGGCATCGGTTCACCTTTTACAATAGCCTCGTAAGCCTTAGAACGTCCAACAACGTCATCAGACTTAATAGTCAGGATTTCCTGCAAGATATGCGCTGCGCCGAATGCTTCGAGCGCCCAAACTTCCATTTCTCCGAAACGCTGACCACCGAACTGAGCCTTACCACCAAGCGGTTGCTGAGTAATAAGAGAGTACGGACCGATAGAACGTGCGTGCATCTTGTCTTCAACCATGTGGCCTAACTTCAACATATAGGTCACACCTACCGTTGCCGGTTGGTCAAAGCGTTCACCGGTACCACCATCACAAAGATACGTCTTACAGTAGCGAGGCAATCCGGCTTTATCCGTCCATTCATTTAAGTCATCCATAGATGCACCATCGAAAATAGGAGTAGCAAATTTCACGCCCAATTCTTTTCCGGCACGACCTAATACAGCTTCAAAAATCTGACCGATGTTCATACGAGAGGGCACACCCAACGGATTCAGTACGATATCTACCGGAGTACCATCAGCCAAGAACGGCATATCCTCCTGACGGACAACACGAGATACAATACCCTTATTACCGTGACGACCTGCCATCTTATCACCCACACCAATCTTACGTTTCTTAGCAATATAAACTTTAGCCATCTGAATAATACCTGAAGGCAATTCATCACCTATTGTGATTGCAAACTTCTTACGTTTCAGTTCGGCGTCCAGTTCTTTATACTTCTTCAGGTAGTTCATTACCAAGTCACGAATCATATCGTTCTTGTGAGCATCCGCTGTCCACTTGCTCAACTGAATCACTGTATAATCCAATGACTCAAGGTCGCGTTTTGTAAACTTAGCGCCCTTAGCGATAACTTCGGTTCCCAAGTAATCTTTTACACCCTGAGAGACTTTACCATTAGTTAATACCAACAATTTATCAATTAAGATATCCTTCAGCTTAGCTGCCTTTTCTTCAAATTCATCATTCAGTTTCGGCAAAATAGCTTTGTCGGCATTCTTTTCACTTCTGGTTTTCACAACGCGAGAGAACAACTTCTTGTCAATAACGACACCACGCAATGAAGGAGAAGCTTTCAATGAAGCATCCTTTACATCACCGGCTTTGTCACCAAAGATAGCGCGAAGCAATTTTTCTTCAGGAGAAGGATCTGATTCACCTTTCGGAGTAATCTTACCAATCAAAATATCACCCGGTTCAATACGAGCACCGACACGTACAATACCGTTCTCATCCAAATCCTTAGTTGCTTCTTCACTCACGTTAGGAATATCAGAAGTCAATTCTTCCATACCGCGCTTCGTTTCGCGCACTTCCAATATATATTCATCCACGTGTACAGAAGTCAATAAGTCTTCACGTACAACGCGTTCATTCAATACAATAGCATCCTCATAGTTATATCCCTTCCAAGGCATATAAGCAACCAACAGATTCTTACCCAATGCCAACTCACCACCTTGTGTTGAATAACCTTCCGTCAGAATATCACCTTTCTTTACACGCTGACCCTTATCACAAATAGGACGAAGGTCAATAGTCATGCTTTGGTTAGTCTTACGGAATTTAGGAATTCTATATTCTTTCAAAGCAGGTTCGAAGCTGACAAATTCCTCATCTTCCGTTCTGTCATACAAAATCCGGATAGTGGTTGCATCTACATATTCAATCACCCCGTCACCTTCAGCAGCAATCTGAGTACGAGAATCTTCAACCAATTGCTTTTCGATACCTGTACCTACAATAGGAGCCTCTGTACGCAACAAAGGAACTGCCTGGCGCATCATGTTAGAACCCATCAATGCACGGTTAGCATCATCATGTTCCAAGAACGGAATCAAAGATGCCGCAATAGAAGCAATCTGTTGAGGAGATACATCCATCAACTCTACCTGATCAGGAGTAACAACCGGATAATCGGCATCGCGACGAGCCTTAACCTTGTCACGAACAAACTTACCTTCATCATCCAAAGGTGCATTACCCTGAGCAATAATCTTATCTTCTTCTTCTTCTGCAGTCAAGTATTCAATTCCTTCATCAGAAATATCCACCTTACTATCAGCTACCTTACGATAAGGAGTAGAAATGAAACCAAGTTCATTAATTTTTGCATAAACGCACAAAGAAGAAATCAAACCGATATTAGGACCTTCAGGGGTTTCAATCGGACACAAACGACCATAGTGCGTATAGTGTACGTCACGCACCTCGAAACCGGCACGTTCACGCGACAAACCACCGGGACCTAACGCAGACAAACGACGTTTGTGAGTAATTTCAGCCAACGGATTGGTCTGGTCCATGAATTGTGACAATGCATTTGTACCGAAGAATGAATTGATAACAGAAGAAATAGTCTTCGCATTAATCAAATCAATCGGAGTAAATACTTCATTGTCACGTACATTCATACGTTCACGAATAGTACGAGACATACGAGCCAATCCGATAGCAAACTGATTGGACAACTGTTCTCCCACTGTACGCACACGACGATTACTCAAGTGGTCAATATCATCAACATCAGCCTTAGAGTTAATCAGCTCAATCAGATACTTGATGATCTCGATAATATCTTGTTTTGTCAATACCTTCACATCCATATCCGTAGTCAGCCCCAACTTCTTGTTGATTCTGTAACGGCCTACTTCGCCAAGGTCATATCTTTTTTCAGAGAAGAACAGGTTATTGATAACCTCACGAGCACTGGCATCATCAGCAGGATCTGCATTACGCAACTGACGATAGATATAAAGCACAGCCTCTTTTTCTGAGTTACTCGGGTCTTTCTGAAGCGTATTAAATATAATAGAATAATCTGATGAATTAGCTTCTTCCTTATGAACAAGGATATTCTGAACGCCTGAGTCGATAATTTCATCTACATGCTCTGCTTCAAGCACAGTTTCACGGTCAATGATAACCTCATTACGTTCAATAGAAACAACTTCACCGGTGTCTTCATCTACAAAATCCTCTGTCCATGTCTTCAAGACACGCGCAGCAAGTTTTCTTCCTACAACCTTCTTTAAATTGGCCTTATTGACTTTAACTTCTTCAGCCAAATTAAATATTTCGAGAATATCTTTATCATTTTCAAAGCCGACAGCTCTCAACAGAGTAGTAACAGGCAATTTTTTCTTACGGTCGATATAAGCATACATCACATTGTTAATGTCTGTAGCGAATTCAATCCATGAGCCCTTGAATGGGATAATACGTGCGGAATATAGTTTTGTACCGTTAGCATGTACACTCTGTCCAAAGAATACACCCGGAGAACGATGCAGCTGAGAAACAACAACACGTTCAGCACCGTTAATCACGAAGGTTCCCTTCGGCGTCATATAAGGAATAGGACCCAAATAAACATCTTGAATAACAGTATCAAAATCCTCATGATCGGGATCTGTACAATAAAGCTTCAATTTAGCTTTCAAAGGTACACTATAAGTGAGCCCACGCTCTAGACAATCATCTATTGTATAGTGAGGGGGATCAATGTAGTAGTCCAAAAACTCAAGGACAAAGTTGTTACGTGTATCAGCGATAGGGAAGTTTTCAGCAAATACTTTATACAGCCCGTCGTTCTTTCGTTTTTCGGGTGGGGTATCCAGTTGTAAAAAGTCTTGGAATGACTTCAATTGCACTTCCAGGAAATCCGGATACTTCATCGGATTCTTGATGGAAGCAAAATTTACTCTTTTGTTTTCTGTATTTGAAGACATCTGATAATTTATTTGTAGAACTTAATAATAATATAGACACAAAAAGGTTAAGAATCCTCGTCTAGAGGATTCCTAACCGAATTACCTGATAATCAGGCTTAATATTATTTAAGCTCAACTTCAGCTCCAGCTTCTTCCAAAGTTTTCTTCAGTGATTCAGCTTCGTCTTTAGCCAAGCCTTCTTTTACTGTGCTAGGAGCACCGTCTACCAAGTCTTTAGCTTCTTTCAAGCCAAGACCACATGCTTCTTTAACGGCTTTAACAACCTGCAATTTAGCAGCACCAGCGCTCTTCAAAACTACATCAAAAGATGTCTTTTCTTCAGCAGCAGCTGCACCACCTGCAGCAGGACCAGCAGCAACAGCTACAGCTGCAGCAGCAGGTTCAATACCGTATTCTTCTTTAAGGATAGTTGCAAGTTCATTAACTTCTTTTACTGTCAAGTTAACTAATTGTTCTGCAAAAGCTTTCAAATCTGCCATTTTTGTATGATTTTAATTGTTTGTTACTAATTGATTATAAAATTGATTATTCGGCACGTTCGCCCAGAGTTTTAAGAACTCCATGAATGGTGTTACCACCTGATTGAAGAGCAGAAATAACATTTTTCGCCGGTGATTGCAGCAATGCAATAATATCAGCAATAACTTCATTCTTACTCTTAATGTTGCAAAGAGCATCCAGTTGATTAGCACCTACATAGAAACCTTCTTCAGCATAAGCTGCTTTCAATGCAGGAATTTCCTCTTTGTATTCTTTCAACAACTTTGCAGGAGCGTTAGCTACTTCGCTAAACATTACTGAAGTTGTACCTTTTAAAGAATCGAACAACGGAGAGAAATCAACACCTTCCATGCTCATCAGAGCTTTGTGAAGCAAAGAATTCTTCACAACAACCAGCTTAATACCTGCTTTGAAACATTTTCTTCTCAGTTCACTTGTCTTAGCTGCATCCATAGCAGTTGTGTCAACCAAATAGAAATGTCCGTATTGCTTAACGGTTTCAGCCAACTGACCAATAATAACGCCTTTATCTTCCTTTCTCATGATTCCTCCTTATTATTAGATTTCTTCTACAGTTTTGGGATCAATCTTGATACCCTTACTCATAGTACTTGAAAGATAAATACTCTTTATATAGGTACCTTTAGCTGAAGAAGGTTTCAATTTGATAATGGTAGCGATAAATTCTTTCGCATTATCACGGATTTGGTCAGCAGTAAAAGAAACCTTACCAATTGAAGTATGAACGATACCACTCTTATCAACCTTAAAGTCAATCTTACCTTGCTTAACTTCCTTAACAGCCTTAGCTACATCCATAGTTACAGTACCACTCTTTGGATTCGGCATCAATCCGCGAGGACCGAGAACACGACCGAGAGCACCGATCTTACCCATGATAGACGGCATTGTGATGATTACATCAATATCTGTCCATCCACCTTTGATCTTTTCAATATATTCATCAAGACCAACATAGTCAGCACCAGCTTCTTTTGCAGCAGCTTCAGCATCAGGTGTACACAGAACCAAAACACGCACTTGCTTACCTGTTCCGTGAGGCAATGAAACTACACCACGAACCATCTGATTAGCTTTACGAGGGTCTACACCTAAACGTACGTCAATATCTAATGAAGCATCAAACTTAGAAAAAGTAATATCTTTAACTAACTGTGCAGCTTCTTTCAGTGAGTATGCTTTCCCTGCTTCAATTTTTTCTGCAGCCAAC
>OHLM01000501.1_pt1 | contig 12644 bp, 10 predicted proteins | sample 1569101 | NCBI WGS metagenome assembly OHLM01 (sample SAMEA3879558, study PRJEB24766) | human gut metagenome | biome: human-associated habitat; feature: feces | place: USA | collected 1985/1987
TTTATCATAGAAGACCTTTATAGTGTTTAATTTACAGAGTTTTTTTCACAGGCTCAATTAATCAGTTCGATTCTGAAGAAGAATATTGGCAACACGAATTTGAAGTTTATAAAATCAATCTACCGATTGAGAAATATTTAAACTCCGTAAAACAAGATTACTTAAATAACGCTGCAACCATCTACTCAGAATCAGAACACGAAACAGAACACTTGAACAGCTGCAATGAGTACCTTCAAAACCTCCAATCTGATTTAGCAGAAAAAGAAGATTATGAAATAATGGAATAAAAATGTTTAATAACAACTTAAAATATCGCATCTTAAACCTGTCATTTAAGATGCGATATTTTTATGCCCCCCTATCCATTCAAATGAACTGTTCCTATATAGCTTTTTTCAAATTTCCATCCGCTCTTCAAATCTGTACTTGTAAAATCAGCTTTTTTATTTCCATACTCCCCCTGACCGAGGGTTAAGTAATAAACTCCATTCTCATATTTCAAACTGTCCACTTTATTCAGAAACATCACTTCTTCCGAAACAGTATCCCACGGAAGCTCTATTTCCGCAAATGACGCCCCGCCGTTTTCTGTCACAAGTACATGCGGCCACGAATTTTCTCCAAATTGTTCATCCATCGTAAGCATCCCGGCTGACTGATCGGCAAATGCAAGTCCCGACAAAATCCATCCGTTTTCCACAGCTACAGGTGTTGTCTCCCAAGTTGCGCCGCCGTCATGCGTCCAGCCGATGTAAGTAGCCCCGCCGGTTCCCATTGACCAGTCTGTTCCAAGACCTACATATCCGTTTTCAGGATCAAGAAAACGAACAATTCTCGAAGTGCATAGTCTCGGATACTCCTCCTGAAATACAAAATCAGTCCAAGTCTCACCGTCATCTTTTGAGACATGAAGCGTCGGGGTCTCGCCCCAAAATACTGCAAACATTCCGTTTCCGTCTGCGTAAACACTGTTCTCCGGAATCATATTTCCTTGACCGTATACCGCTTTCGTTTCTTCCAACTGCTTTGTCGTCAAACCGCTTGCAACCCATGTTTCCCCACTGTCATCTGTCAGCATAAGTTCCTCTCCCCTGAAATAATAATCGGTCTGCATCACTGTCTCCGTCTGACCGACAAGCGCATTTTCATCTGCCGGAGCACAGATATATTCGATCCTCTCTCCCATCACTCCTCCACCGTCAGTCAGAGAGATCACAACCTGCGAACTTCCGTCGCTTGCCCCTCCTGCTCCCTGCTGATATTCTTTCTGTGTCAGCACGGAAAATCCGTTTCCGTCTCTTCCGTCTATCACTACATCCGCATCTTGAAGCCGTCTGTCCTGACTGTATTCCACGACATATCTGTCAAAATCCAACTCCTTCATCTGCGCCATTAGCGGGAGCATTTTTATCTGGCTGTCCAAATAATCCACTTCTGCATTCGGGTCATACTCAGTCGGAAACGCCTCGTTTACATTTTCTGTTTTACTAAGCTTTCCTTCTCTGCTGTCATACCTGTAATAAATATCTTTCATGTATTCATCTGATTCGTCAAATTCTTGAATATTAAACGCAAAGTCGTACACTTCTCCGTTTTTCCACAACTCTGCCTCGATATCGGAAACAAGAAATTTTTTCGGAAGTTTCTCTTTTTCTTTCTCAGACATCCATTCGATCATTCCTTTCAGTCCGTCTTTTTCTAAAACCACTTCCGTACTTTGTTTCGACGCATATTCTATGTACTCCCTTAACAAATGATAAGCATACTTTCCTGCAAAAAATGTAACTGCTGCCATTATGATCACTATGACAACAAACACAATAAGAAATTTTGCGCCTCGTCCTGTTTTTCTGTTCATTCCCATATTTTCTCCTCTCTATTCTAAGCGCTCCGAATCTGATTTACTCTTTTTGACATTCCATCCTTTCATTCCAAATGGATTTCTCTAATGCATAATGATCGGAGCTGTTTTTTCCATCGCTACTTTGCACAAAGTAACTGTTCCGCCTTCTTCTATCCGGCTTCCTCCCGCTTCCACTACGCAGTCTTTATTTAACACAAGCGTCCATTTCGGATCATCACTGGGAAATACAACTGCAAGCGTTCCATACTGAAGACATTCTTCCGGTTCATAATGCTCTTTACCTTCCGGTGTTTCAATATCGATTCCGCCGTTTTCTCCTGTTCCTACTTCCAACTTATAATTTTCTCCCCGGTCTTCCGGCATCCATGTACCATAAGCCACATTTGCCACATAATAATAAGATACCGCTTCATTTCTGTCTCCGTAAGTCGCCACAAACTGATGCACCTGATCATCTTCCGGCGACTCATATGTAAGAGCACACACATCGTTTTCAAGCCACTGTACTTTCACATCATCTTTCACAGTAAACGGAAATACATCAGACTGCGCTCCGAACAGCAGCCCCCGCTGCCGATAAAAAACCGCTCTTCCGTTTTCATCAATTTTCAGACACATTGTATTTGAAAAATCAGGTGCAAGATCAACGATTTCCCTCTGCTTTAGAAAACAAAATGGACAAACCTCAATTCCTGCAGCTAATAAAATCGCCGTTACTGCAATAACAGATTTTCTTTTCCATATCGGGCGGAGTTTTTCAATGCACATGCCGCCGGCCCCAAAAAGGAAAACTGCCGCCGCGTTTATCACATATGGAGTTACATTCCTTATATAGATCAATCCAAGTTCTCTTCCCTGAGTCAGAGTCCAAATCTGCACTATGATCAACCCCACCGCAGACAAGATTAGCAGACAGCCAAAAACATCTTTCCATGTGATCCGAATCGTTTCCGCCTTTCTTTCGGCTCGCTCCAACACAATTTCCAAAAGCTTCTTATCCTCATCCGATACGGCAGTTTCCGCTCTTTTCTCTTGTTCAATCTGTTCTCCCATTAAAATTTCATCAACTGTCACTCCAAGCGCCTTTCCAAGTTCAGGAAGGATTCCGATATCCGGCATTCCCTGACTTGTCTCCCATTTTGACACAGCCTTATTCGTAACCCCAAGCAGCTCTGCCATTTCCTTCTGAGTCATTCCGCGTTCCTTTCTCTTTCGCGCAATAAATTCTCCTGTCTTATTTCCTCCTTTATTTTTTACTCTTTTCTCCGGTCTGTTTTCTATTACATTTTCCGATGTATTATCCTGTCCGCTTTTTCTCCCATAGTCAACTTCTTTTTCATTTCCTGCTTCACTGTTTTTTCTTTCTTGCATTTTGTTCCTCCTTCCGCATCGTCTCGCAGAAAGTAAAATATTTTACTGACCTAATCATATCAAACTATGAAAATTTTACAATACACGTTCATTTTCCATCGGTCTACGCTGCGTAGACTCCCTAAATCAAACGTAAATCATTCGGTTTTCATAAAATTTTGAGAATCCCCCGGCTGATCATACAAAAACAGACAAGAAAAAACAGAATACAAATACAAATTTAACACTTTACAAACATCTTTTCTTATGATAAAATATCATTTGTCGAGCGGAAGTGGCGGAATGGCAGACGCGCTAGATTCAGGTTCTAGTGGGAGTTTATCCTGTGAGAGTTCAAGTCTCTTCTTCCGCATTGCTGACGAAAGTCGAGAAACCTTATTAAATCTAAGGTTTCTCGTTTTTTTATGCTTAATTATCCCATCCATTTTTCGCAAAAACTTTATTCATCCGCAGCGCCCCCGATCAACTCTTCCATCCGAAATAAGCCGTCTTCTAATTGTTTCTTAGACTTCATAAGCCATTTATCCAATATTACAAGCGCACCTTTTTCCTTTTTAATATCTCATAAATGATGATATACTTATTTACAACAACCGTTAAAACTTTTTATATCAAACAAGGGGGAAAACAGATCATGAAAGGAAAATACTTAAAAAAATGGATGTCTGTCTTTTTATCAACAGCACTGGCAATCAGCAGCATTTCAGGTTGCGGAAATTCAGACAAAGAACCTACAGACTCCACAGACAAATCTGCGAACGAAACAACAGATACAGCAAATAAAGACACCGCATCGGACGAAGCATCTGATGTACAAGATGGCGATACGCCTCTGATCGGATCATGGATCGATCTTAGTTACGGTATACAAGTGAAAATTGAAAAAGACGGAACTTTTGTCGTTTGGAATGATGAACAAACAGCCAAAGGAACGTACACATACGAAAACAACTATTTAGTAATGACATCAAAAGACGTCCAAAACGAAGAAAAAGGATATGTGAAACTTTCAGATGATCATTTTGCGTTATTTACTTCTGACTCTATGATCCTAGATTACACTACTGATTGTTTTGTACGCAGCAGCGCCGCTGACAAATATGATCCTGCAAAAGATTTTAGCAGATATAACCAGGCATGGACTATAGCATCCGGTCCTGACCAATTTGTAATCAACAATGAAACATACGACGCCAACGAACTGTATATTATTTTAACAGAAGGAAACCGATTGAGAATAGGAAAACCTGAAAAAATCGGCGATTCTAACTACGAAGTACTGACAGAAGGTCTGATTGAGTTTTCAGATAACTATAATAAGCTGGAATTTATTTTCAGCGATCCTTTTACAGGACAAGACGGAACTGACTACAGATCCGAATTAAAAGACGGTCAGTGGATCATTTCCCCTGAAGGAGAGATTGCCGACAATCCTCAGCTTGTTTTATCACCTTTGTAAAAATGCTCTAAGGTGATCATTGCAATCATCAGAAGCGCCAAAAGTACGTTCCAAGATTGACAGACGCTCACCACGTAAAAAGGAGCTGTCAGTAAATACTGTTTTTTAGCTGCTAAATCTTAAAATAAGAGAATCTCCTACAGAAATCAACATTTTTGATACTTGATCTTCCATGGGAGATTCTTATTTTTTTGTATATGTTTTCGAGCGCCCCTTCAAGATGATAATTGAACGTTCCTCTCTACTTTATGTCAAATCCTCTTCTAATCGCCTCTATGTATTGTTTTTCACCATCGAACATCTCCGCCGCTAACAAAGATGCGCCTTCTACCGGCGTATATTTAGGCGCGCATAACCGGACGCCTTCTGTTTTCAACCGTTCTCGTAACGGGCCTAATATAAACTCTCCTGCATGAAACAAACCTCCTGAATAAGATACAAGTGTTCCTTCGCCGAATTTCAACTTCCGGTATACGGAACCAACGATCATTGCCAACTCATCCGCCGCAATCTCATACATTTTTACAGCTTCCAAATCTCCTTTTTGGGCAGCTTCTAACAAATATTTTTGAAGGCCTGCTATTTTCGTTCGATCATTTCGATACCGCCGATTAAAAATATCAATAATATCAAAATCACATTTTAACTCAAATCTATTCCGAAAAATCTCCAAAAGAGCGCCTTTTTCCGCCCTTCCGTCGCTTTCTTTTGAAAAAAGTTCTAAAGATTTCATACCAAGCCAGTAACATGATCCTTCATCCGAAAATCTTTCATCCCATCCGCCGGCACGAGCTTCCTCACCCGCGTCATTTCTTCCATATGCAATCGATCCGGTGCCGGCAACGAGATTAATCCCGGAAGATAATCCGAGGGATCCCGCCCACCCCACCACACTATCGTTCACAATTTTCACAGGGAGTTCTGTTATTTCTTTAATACGGGACAAAAATTCACCATCACCGTCTTTCGACTCTCCCCAGTTAGGAAGAGCGAGACAAATGTACGCTTCCCGGTCATTCAAAATTTCGTGAACCGTTTCTTTTAAAAGCGCAATCGAATTGTCCATTCCTACATGTTTGTAAGATACTGTAGCAATCGTCTTTGCTTCAATAATATCTCCATTTTCATTTATAAGCAAAAAGGCCGTTTTCGTTCCACCGCCATCTATCCCTAAAAAGAACACCCCGTTTCCTCCATTCAACAATGTTTTTCCCAAGCTTCCGGAAGCAAATCAAGATTTGCACGGATAAGATCTTTTAACAATAATTCCGGATATTTGCAATTAGATACAAGCGGATCCAAAAACATCGCCTGCCGTGCAAGCTCATAATTACATGTTGCCGCCGCTTCTACCATTAACAGATATTCTCTCCCAAGGCGATCGCACTGTGCTGCAATCGCATCCGGAAGTTTTCCGATTTTCTGCGGATGAAGCCCAAACTCATCAATATAAGTAGGTAATTCTACAATGATACCCGAAGAGACATTATCGATATAACCATTGTTGATCACATTGACCATTTCATCAGAAATATCTCCTGTTGCAAGCGAACGAATAAAATAAGTCGCTGTTTCTCCTGAGCCTTTCAGGAATTCTTCATATCCCTCTTTTTTTGTCCTTACTTCATCAAACAGAACTCTTGCCTCTTCTCTCCAACCGTCAACAACTTTAAAATCATTGTTTTTCCACTCATAATCCTGTTCCATAAGAACTTCTTCTTTCATGTAATACGGAAAAAACTCTCCCACATGACGATCACCGGGCGCCGGATATAAACCATATATGTCATATAACTGCTTTGAAATAGGTTCTTTTTTATCAAATCCGCTCTCTTTTAATTTGTCATGTAACTTAGGATAAACGTCTTTGCCATCAATCTTCATATCCGTAAACCACGTTAAATGATTAATTCCTGCGGCACGATATGTAAATCTTTCTATCGGAACTTTAAAAACTTCTTCTGCAAGTTGTTTTGCCATATCCGGCGTTCCATGACATAAACCGAAATTCTTAATTTTTGTATATTTCTGAAGCGCAAGGCAGATTGCCCCCTCGGGATTGGCATAATTAATTATCCATGCATCCGGGCAGATCTCTTCCATTGTTTTAGCAACATCAAGGATGACCGGTATCGTTCTTAATGCTCGAATAATCCCGCCCGGACCTATTGTATCTCCAACCGACTGAAGTACTCCGTGTTTTGTCGACACCTCTATGTCACTCTTCCAACGCTCGTACCCTCCTGTTGCAATCGTATTAAACAAATAATCCGTTCCCGGCAGCGCCTCTTTATAGTCAATATGTGCTGTAACTTCAAATTCCTGACCCGAAAATGCAACAAGCTCTTTCACAGCTTCTTCCGTCTCTCTAAGCAGCTTTTCATCCAAATCCACAAGTGCGATATGCCCCTTTTTTATAGTATCTTCTTTCAGAATATCTCCCACAAGTCTCATTGTAAAAACAGAGCTTCCCGCACCCAAAAAAACAAATTTAAAAAACTCTTTTTTCATTCTCTCCAGTCCCCTTTCTATTTAATTCCAGTCATTGTAATTCCTTCTATAAACTGCTTTTGGAAAATAAAATATATAATAATAATCGGTATCATAACCAAAACACCCGCACTCATCGAAGTACAGTAATCCGTTAACAAGCTGGAATTAAAGAAATTCAACGCCAGCGGCAACGTCATTTTATCTTCATCTACAATCGCTATTAACGGCCACAAATAATCATTCCATCTTCCCATAAATATAAAAATGCACAGTGCCGCGATTGCAGGTTTGATCGTATGAATTACAATGCCAAAAAAGATTCTCCATTCCCCTGCCCCATCGATCCTAGCCGCCTCTAATATATCATTCGGAATGCTTTCCGCAAATTGACGACACAAAAAGATTCCAAATCCCGATACCATGAAAGGTATAATCAGCGCTGACATAGAATTTAAAATATTCAACTTGCTGCAAATGATATATGTGGGAATCATCGTTACCTGAAAAGGAACCATCATCGTAATCAACACACAAACAAACAGAAAATTTTTCCCCTTAAAATTAAATTTACCAAAAATATATCCCCCAAGACAACTCGTAAATACTACGATAGCTGTTGATACGACAGATGAAAACAAACTGTTCCACAGCCAGGTCATAAATGGGGCTTCAGTCAATACTTTCTTATATCCGGATACGATCCATTCTGATGGGAAAAATGTTGTCGGTATACTCATAATTTCCGCATTGCTTTTGAAAGACAGCATCAAACACCAAAAAAACGGAAATGCAACAACTATAAAGGCAACTGCTAAAATAATAATTTTCCCTATTCGCACAAGCTTTTTCACCTTCGACACCTCCTAGTATTCCCAGTCTTGCTTTCCGACTTTTAACTGAACTAATGATACTATTAATATAATACCAAGCAACACAACTGCCATCGCCGATGCATATCCCATCTGCGAATATCTGAACGCATAATTATAGATATTTAATCCTATGACATTCGTATGGTTTTCCGGTCCTCCCTGCGTCATAATCTGCACCTGAGCAAAAACCTGAAAATACGAAATGCATGTCATAATGACAACAAAAAGCATATTCCTCGACATCAAAGGCAATGTAATTTTAAAAAATTTCTGTATACTGTTTGCCCCGTCAATTTCAGCCGCTTCTAAAAACATATTCGGTATATTATCTAACCCTGACATCAATATGACCAAATTGTATCCCAAATCGCACCAAAGCGTAACCAGTACAATACTAAACAAAGCCGTTCTCGGATCATTTAACCAGTTAATCGGATGATCCATTCCAAGTGCCATCAGTGCCTGATTTAAAACTCCGTTCGCAGGATCGAACATAATCAACCAAACATAACACACTGCAACAATCGGCACTACTGCCGGCAAAAACATCCAGCCACGAAAAAAGCTTCTTGCCCCTTTTTTTCGAAGTGATTTAATCAATACCGCTAAAAATGTGGAAATACAAATATTTAAAACTACTGCGACTAAAACAAATACTACTGTATTTTTAAGCGCTCCTAAAAACTCCGGATCTTGAAATAACATCTTATAATTCGCCAGTCCCACAAAGGGAGCTCCCGGAAATCCATTATAATTATAAAATGACATTACAATGCTGAATATGATAGGAACTACAGAAAATATAAAAAACAGCAGCATTATCGGAGTAAGTCCACATACAATAAATCGTCTTTGAAGACGTTTTAATCTGCTTGTCTTTTTTTCCACCGCCACTCCTCCAATCAGTTTGAGAGGAGACAAACGTCTCCTCTTAAATACTTATTTTGCCTGTTTCAATAATTCCTGAATATGGTTATTGATACTTGTCTCCATTTCCTCCAACGCTTCATCTGTACCAATACTTCCAGATGCCGCTTTTGTAAATGTATCTAATAAAGTTTTCTTAACAAAGTCCATATCCTGAACAGGTCCTACGCTTCTTGCATACTGTAAATACTGATACTGATCGCTCACTCTTACATTTCTTTCATCCGACTGATAACCCTCATCATCAATAATCGCTTTTAAGGACGCAACTGTTCCTGTTCCCAAATTAAACTCTTTTGCATTTTCAGGTTCCATACAATATTTTACGAAATCCCACGCGGTATCTTTATTTTTACTGTTTTCAGAAACAACATATCCCCAGCCTGATTCAACTGCAAAATATGGAATATCGCCTTTTACAGGAGGCATAAATACATATTTCCAATTTTCATTTTCCAAATCATCTCCAACTGCAGATGCCCAGGAACCTTTTACTAATTGAGCCGCTTTGTTTGCAAAGAAATACTGCTCTGTCGGCATTTTTGCAGTAATGTGTTTCGTATCTGTTACTTTTTCCACCGTAACGAGATCTACTAATTTTTGCCACGCTTCTTTCGCTTCCGGAGAAGTCAGAACAAACTTTGTCTGATCCTCATTCCAAAAATCTCCACCATTTTGCATAATCCATGACAAGAATAATGCCGCAAAGTTATCTCCGTTATAAAACTCAAGTCCGCCATACTCCTGAACATCCCCATTGAATTTTGCGCTATTTTTCGCAATCTTCATCACATCGTCGAATGTTTTCGGTCCGTCAGGAACGCCTGCCGCCGCCGCATCTTCCCGATTATAGAATAGTCCATACTCAACATTCATCTCAATCGGAACTCCATAGTAAGTTCCGTCCTTTGCATATCCATCTACAGCGCCCTGTAAATAATCTGTCTCAAAGTTTGCAGATAATTCTTCCGGAACTTCCGCCAGCAGTTTCTGATTCATGTAAGTCGGAATCCACGCTCCAAACACTTGCATAATATCCGGTTCATTTCCGGCAGTAAAAGCTGCTTTCATTTTCTGACTCATGGCATCATAAGGAAATGTCTGAATATTAATCTTTACTCCCGTTTCCTTTTCATAATTCTCCGCAAGTTTCTTTGTCTCGTCAACAAATGCCTGTCCATTATGCATCCACAAATTCAATTCCTTAGACGCCTCTTTGTTTCCGCCGTTTTCCTTGTCTCCACCTGCAGAACATCCGCCTAAAATCATTCCCGTAGTCATAACTCCCGCCAATACTACTGACATAATCTTTAACGATCTCTTTTTCATTTTCTTACTTCCTCCTTTTTAATGTCCTTTTTTGTTCCAAAATACACCTTCAGGCAAATCATTAATTGCTCTTATTTTTTCCGGATTTACCTTAAACCTCCTTTCTTCCGTCAGAAAACCGTTTTTCTCTTGCTGTACGTCGGATAATTGCGTATAACAGTATCCGCAAACATATGGCAGAGATTTGATTCCTACCGTAAGAGCTTTATATCTTTCCAGAAAATCTTCCTCTGTTTTTACTTTTTCACCGTATCCCCATGACTCTTTATCATTATCCTCAAAGGCAATGCCTCCGTACTCACTAATCAGAACAGGTTCTCCTTTATAACCAAACCCTTGCGCATAAGCTGCCCTGAAATTATTATGATAAATCTCGCAGCTTAACACTTCTTCTTTTTTAGTTAAGTATTTACGCCGCATTATTTCTCCGTCTTCTTCATAATCATGAAGTGTTAAAATATCCGACGTAGTGTGTTCCCAGCCATCATTAGAAATAACAGGTCTTGTGCTGTCCAACGATTTTGTCAAATGATAAACCGCCTGCGAATAGTTTTGCTGGCAAACATCTCTTTCAATCGCGGGCACTCCCCATGATTCATTTAGCGGAGTCCATATGATAATGCAGGGGTGATTATAATTTTGCTCAACAATCTCAGTCCACTCTCTCACAAAATTTTTCGCAGCTTTATCAGAATATTTATAGAAAGATGGACCTTCTCCCCAAACAAGAAGTCCGTGCACATCACACCAGTACAAAAAACGATCGCTTTCTGTTTTCTGATGTTTTCTCACGCCATTAAATCCCATCCGTTTTACATATTCTATATCCTTTAGCAGCACGTCATCGTTTTCCGGCGTTAATCCGGTATCTTTCCAATACCCTTGATCAAGAACCAATCTCTGATACAAAGGCTGCCCATTCAATAGGACAAGACCGTTTCTGATTCGGATATCTCTCATACCAAAATAAGATTCCACTTCATCTTTACAGTTATCATCCTCATCTAAAATCGAGATTTTTAATGTATACAAGTTCGGAGCGTCAGGACTCCACAGTTCGATCCCCCACTCCCCAACGTACTTGTTATATACGTCTATATCCATCTGACAGACACCTGCTTCTAATTTTCCGGAAACACTATTAATAAATTTCCCTTCAAAATAAACGTCCGATTTCATTATTAAATTCTCTTTATTTGAATGACACATTGTATGAATGGTAACTGTCTTTTTATAAATATCGGGCGTAATCTTTATTTTTTCCACATAATCATCAGAAACCTGTTCAAGCCATACGTCTTTCCATATACCAGTCGTCTGAACGTACCAGCATCCATAATTATCAGATAACCAACGTTGTTTTCCCCGAACCTGCTCTTCACTATGCGGATCTTCAACTCTTATGCTAAGAAGCACTTCTTCGCCTTCTGCAAATTTTCCAAGTTCAAACGCAAATCTTGTATATGCTCCGTCATGTGATCCTTTATAAACTCCATTCACCCAAAGATCTAAATGATAATCGCACCCCTCAAAATTAATTTGAATACTTTGATCTTTTTTAAACTCATTTGTTATGGTTATGTTTTTCCAATACCATATAACTCCATGCGGTCTTTCATCTCCGATCCCACTTTTACCCGTTTCATATGTGAAGGGAACATTGATTTTACGATCCCCTCTGACGGTATGACTCCATCCCTCTAAAACCCCTATATTCTCATCATCAAACGCAAAATCCCACTGTCCGTTCAATAAGAAAAAAGACTCTCTTTTTAATTGTGGCCTTGGATACAAATCTTTCGTTCTTATTTTGGATCACCTCCTCTAATTGGTATTATAATAATATTACATTTATTCAATATTTGCAACAATTAGATATTAACCTTAGTATTTTTATGCGAATTGCATATATTCTTTCACTACTCATTGTGTATTTCGATAATTTTTATTCTATTTCATTGATTTTTTTGTGCGTTTATTATATTATTTTATTATCAGTATAATTAGCACTCACCCATGAAATGATATTGTTTCAATTATTTACTATTACGAGGGGCTTATGAAAGAAAATAACAACAATACAATTTACAAGTATTCTCAGCTATATGACATTTTGCTTGAGAAAATACTCGCAAACGAATGGAAGGCTAATGATAAAATGCCTACTGAGCGAGAATTGAGCATTAGATACAACGTAAGCCGAGTCACAGTCCGAGACACACTAAACCGGCTGGCTCAAGCCGGATACATTTATCGGATTCAAGGAAAAGGAACTTTTGTATCTGTTCGAAAAATAGAAAAAAAATAAACAAAACTGTATACTCTC
>OHLM01000528.1_pt1 | contig 12133 bp, 13 predicted proteins | sample 1569101 | NCBI WGS metagenome assembly OHLM01 (sample SAMEA3879558, study PRJEB24766) | human gut metagenome | biome: human-associated habitat; feature: feces | place: USA | collected 1985/1987
CGTCTGCACATAGATGGCGGTAAATCTTGCCCCCAACGCTTTTGCCATTCTTGCGGCGGTATGTACGATCTTTGCGTTTGACGGCGAAGAGGACAGGCAGACAAGGATATGCTCGTCTGCGCCGTTTTTTTGCTGCTCGGTTTGTGTTCCCATCCGGTTCACCTTCCTTTTGTTTTATTATACATCAAAATCGCGAAATAATCTACCGCAAACTAATACTCATCTTCTTTCCCGTCGGAAAGGATAATATCGACTGTTCCGTGCGTTTCCCGGAAACGGTGGATCTCGCTTAATATCTCACTGTCGGACAGTCCATGCGGCAGCAGGACTTCGGAAGGCTCGCAGGATTCGTTTTCCTTTAACAGTGCCTTTCTGTTTTCTTCAAGAAATCGATCCAGTCTGCTCATAAGATAAAATCCGAAAGCAAATATGCCAAGCAGGCTGACAATCAGCAATAGCTCAGCCATCCTCATTCACCTCTATTAAATGCGAAAACACTTTTGCAGTTCTTTGTAAGCACCGAGAACCAAAAGAGTGATATTGTCCGTAAAAACGGTGTCCGGTGAAACTGCCATATTGATTTTTCCGTTCTCCTTGGTTGCCATAATATTGATACTGTATTTTCTGCGGATATCCAGCTCTCCGACGGTTTTGCCGATCCATCCCTTCGGCACCTCTACCTCAAAAATGGCATGAGCATCATCAACCTCGATGTAATCCCGAATATGATCGGCGGTATACCGAATAGCAGCCCAATTTGCTACCTGTTTTTCCGGGTAAACGACCTCGTCCGCTCCGTTGCGCAAAAGAAATTTTGCCTGCACATCACGCTCGGCACGGGATACAACTAATTTTGCGCCGAGTTCTTTCAGCAAAGAAGTGGTTTCCAGCGAGTTTTGAAAATTTCCGCCGATGGTGACGATGCACACATCAAAGTTTCCGATTCCGAGCGACTTTAAAAATTCCGTGTTTGTGCTGTCACCTATTTGTGCGTTAGTGACGATCGGCAGAATTTCATTGACTCTTTCTTCGTTGCTGTCTACCGCCATCACCTCGTGTCCGAGCTTATTCAGTTGCAAAGCGATATGCTTTCCGAATCTGCCGAGGCCTATTAACAATATGTTTTTCATAATATATTAACTCCTTTATCCGACTGTGATCTTTTCGAGCGGCAGCTTTACGCCGCTCTGATTTTTATTGGAGATCGCCGCATAAATCAGCGTAAGTCCGCCGACTCTGCCGAGATACATTAAAACGATTAAAATAAGCTGAGACAAAATGCCGAGATGCGGTGTGATCCCAAGCGTAAGCCCGACCGGCCCGACGGCGGATGCCGTTTCATAAAGGCAGGTGCTAAGCGGCAGACCTTCTGCCGTGCTGATAACAATGCCGCCGACAAAAAACAGCAGGAAATACATCACGGCAACGGCTGCGGCGTTTTTCACTGCCGAACCGTCAATGCGCCTGCCGCAGACTTCGGCATCGTCCTTTTTGCGGCAGACGGAGAATGCACTCAGAATCAGAACGGCAAGCGTGGTCGTTTTCATACCGCCTGCCGTGGAGCCGGGGGATCCGCCGACAAGCATCAGCAGAATCATAATTGCCTTGGAAGAACCGGTCATAGCGGGAAGATCGGCGTTATTGAAACCGGCAGTTCTCGGTGTGACAGACTGAAAAAGCGACGCAAGAATCCTTTCGGTGAGCGGCAGTCCCGTAAAATCGCAGAAGAAAAAGAATACTGCGGGAGCGATAATGAGGATTGCCGTTGTTGCCAATATGACCTTGCTCTGCATCCGGTATTTTTTAAAATGCCACTTGTTTGTGTAAATATCGTCCCAGGTCAAAAATCCAATACCGCCCACAATAATTAAAAGCATAATTGCAATGTTTATTGTAGGCTCTCCGATGTATCCCGTAAGAGACGGGTATTTGTTTTCTGCGGTGCCGAGTATGTCAAAGTCGGCGTTGCAAAAGGCGGAAATCGAATGAAATGCCGCCATCCAAATTCCCTTGATACCGAATTTTCCGCAAAATGTCGGCAGCATGACGATCATTCCGATAAGCTCGATCAAAAAAGTTCCCCGTACAATAAAGCGGGTCAGGCGGACAATCCCGCCGACCTTCGGGGCAGAGATGGCGTCCTGCATGGTACTGCGCTGCATCAGCGATATTTTTCTGCCGGACAGCATAGCGAAAAATGCCGCAACTGTCACAACACCGAGCCCGCCTATCTGGATCATCAGCAGTATTGCCGTCTGCCCGAAAGCGGACCAATAACTGCCCGTATCCTGCACAACCAGCCCCGTAACGCAAACGGCCGAGGTTGATGTGAACAGCGCCTCGTGAAACGGCGTAACAACTCCGGCAGTCGATGAAAATGGCAGCATCAATATCAGTGCTCCGAGCAGAATAACCCCGGCAAAGCCCAAAACGATCAGTTTAAAGGATGACAGTCGCTTTTTTCTATGTGTAATTTCAGGCATATATACTTCTCCTGTTTCTGCTTGTTTACAAAGAGTATATTATGAAATATAAAAAAACGGTGTAATGATCCGGTGTGCTGTATTAAGATTGCATTAAGGCGCTCATTCTTTGAAAAAACAGTGCAGAGTATAGCAAACGGCACAGACAAAGACGAATCGTTTGTAACCGTTGTGCGGCTTGAAACAAAGCTCAGAGCCACTCTTACAGAACAGCAAAAGGCTCTGTTCGAGCAAATTAAAAAAACGGATGCAGAAATTACGACCGGCATGGGCTACAAGCCGTTCACAAACGGATTTCGATTTGCATCGCGGCTGATGATGGAAGTCTACGAGCCGACACCTGAATTAGAACTGTAACAAAGTAAGATACTCCGCCGAGTTAGATAAGGCGCTGGCTGAATATGCCGATCTAAAAGCGCAGGCTGCGGATTTTGACCCGATGGAACTATATGCGGCACGGCAGGCCATCCGTCCTGCACACAAAAAGGTGGCAGAGCAGCAGTTGGAGGATGCTTTGCAGAAGAAGCTTTCGTTCAGTCTGCTGCTTAGCGCCAAGCAGGAAACATCCCGGCTGCTCAAAGAGGACGCAGAAGAGCGGCAGGTACGGCAGATGGTTATGCAGCGGCAGGCAGCACAGCAGAAAAGATCACTGCGCAGCGCATGGAAAAAGAACGACTTTGAGCGGTAGAAGATGAAAAAACATCCCCCGGGGAGGCTTCCGGCAGAGCATCTCATCTGCTATAGTATGCTCATCGGTTCATACACCCATTTCCGCCTGATCCCAAGGCAAAGACGCAGCGTTTCTTGGGGAAGAAAACGCTGCGTCTTTGTGTAGGGCGGAGATGCAAAGCAATGCCGCTTCGGAGGGACACTTGGAAACACCTATTTTGCAGTATGACAGCGGCGTGATCGCCGCAAAACTGGATCGCACGGAAAAAGAACTGGTCCACGAAGTATCCTTCCATATTTCCTGCGGGGAAAGTCTGACCCTCATTGGCGAGACCGGATCCGGCAAGACACTGATCGCGCAGTCTGTTATGGGCGTGCTGCCCGGAAATGTGAGACTGGTTTCCGGTGAAATCTTATTTTGTGGGAAGGCTTTGCCGAAGGGAAAAAACCTCCGGTCCATGCTGGGTCGGGAGATCGTATACATCCCGCAGAACGGGCATGAGTTTCTTGACCCGTCCAGAAGCATCCGCCGCCAGATGTTTGACAGCATTGCAAAGCTGGGCATTGCAGCACCTCAGAGAGAGGCGTTTGCCCGCGAAAAGCTGGCGCAGGTGGGATTTACCCAGCCGGAGGCCATCCTGGACCGGTATGCATTCCAACTGTCCGGCGGTATGGCCCAGCGGGTGACCATCGCTCTCGCTCTTTGCTCCGAGGCAAAGCTGCTGATCGCCGATGAGCCCACCAACGGTTTGGATCAGGATAGCAAACAGCAGACGCTGTCCCTTTTGAACGGACTTTTTCCGGATGCGGCAAAGCTGATCATCACCCACGATATTTCCGTTGCGGCGACCTGTGACCGTATCCTTGTTCTGTGCGGCGGGAGAATGTTGGAAACAGGCATTTCATCTGAGGTGCTTACCGCTCCTTATCATCCATATACCAAAGCGCTGCTGGGTGCGTTGGTAGAGAACGGTATGCGGGAGACGCCAGCCTTGCGAACAGAAACAGGCTTTTGTCCATTCTACCGCCGCTGTCCTTCGGCAAGGGAGCGGTGTCGCACCGAGATGCCACCGAGAAAAAACAATAGTCGAGAATGGAGGTGCTGCGCGGAATGATCTCCATTCAACATGTTGATAAAGCTTTCAACGAAAATCCCGTACTTCAAGATGTTTCTTTTGATATTCCAGACGGCCAGATCTTCGGTGTTTTCGGGAAGAGCGGAATCGGTAAATCCACGCTTGCCAAAGTGCTTTGCGGCATCTGTCCACCGGATGCGGGCACAATCACGCTGGATGATCAGATACTTGTTTCAGCAGACCAGCCGTATGACCGCAGACTTGGTATCCACATTCAAATGGTTTACCAGCAGCCTTACGCCACATTAGACCCCGCTCAGAAGATCGGGGCCGGTTTCATAGAACTGATACGCTATCACCGTTTCAGTCCTAAAGGCGAGGAGTTGTCATTAACAAAAGAAATACTGGACAAGGTTGGCCTTGCACCTCAGATCCTTGCCCACCTGCCACACCAGATCTCCGGCGGCGAGGCACAGAGAGTCGCTATCGCCCGGTGCCTGTTATTCCGGCCAAAACTGCTGGTTTTAGATGAAGCCACATCAATGCTGGACGTATCCACACAGGCCAATGTGCTGGGGATGGTGCGGCGGCAGATGCGGGAAAGCGGAGGCAGTATCCTGCTTATCAGCCATGATGAGGCTCTGGTGAAATCACTTTGCGATCAAATCTATGTATTTGACAATAAAAACTCACGACAGAAGGAGAAAAACCAATGATGAAAAAAGTCACAGCCCTGCTGCTGGCTATGTTGATGGTGTTTACCATGGCAGCCTGCGGTAAGCAGCCGGACACAACAGATGAACCGTCTGCCAAGATTGAGAGGATTACGGTCGGCACGACTGCTGCCATTGAAACGGCAACCTTTGGCGAATACAATTTCGATATGCTGGCCAGCGGTGTATCCGAATTGCCTCTGGTCTATCAGGATACCAAGGGCGAATACCATCCGCTGTTGGCAACCTACGCTACCGAGGATGCCACTACCTGGACATATACCATTCAGGACGGCATGACGTGGTCCGACGGCGAGACCGTTACTGCCGAGGACATCCTTTTTACGCTCCAGTACGATCAGGCCAACGGAAGTGCCAACTTTGAGCCGCAGACTGACGAAGAGGGAAAAATCACAGAAGCCAAGTACACCGGCTACACTATCTCCGACGATAAGATGAGCATTTCTCTGACGTTGACGTCTCCCAACGTCCGTGAACTGAGCAATATGACGTCCTTCCGCGTGATGCCCAAGCATGTTTATGAGGGCAAGGACACCGTCACCGACGAGGAAGCTCGGATCACCTGTGGCCCTTATGTGCTGGAGTCCTTCAATAAGGAAGCGGGCACCATCACATTCGTTGTGAACGAAAAGTATCCCCAGCAGCCCAATGTGGAAAAAATCGTCTATCAGCTTTTTGGCAACGAAGATACCATGTATCTGGCGCTCCAGCAGGGCGATATCGACATGGTCTGGGCCTACTCCACCGGCGTGGCGGGAACGTATCAGGATGTGCTGGCCGGTGATGCCAACGTCTCTTTGATCAATGTGGCCGCAGCAAACGCGCCCGCCGTGCTGGCATTCAACAACGCAAAGGGTTTGTTCTCCAACGAGGATCTGCGTCAGGCGGTTTCCTACGCGCTGGACTATGATGCCTTCAAGACGTATTTCGGCAGTGCCTATGCCGAGATCCCCAATCGGGGCTTTGCGCCCGCTACCACAGTCGGCTATAAGGAAACCGAAAAACTGACTACTGACGCATCCAAAGCAGATGCATACATGAAAGCGGCCGGTTATGCCGAAAAGAACGCCGATGGCTTCTATGTGAACGCAGATGGTCAGGTCGCCGCTTTCACACTGACGGTCAACGCCGCCAAGGAGACCCATGTGGGCTACGCGGAAATGGTCAAGACCCAGTTGGAGTCCTTTGGTATTCAGGTAAATCTGGATACGGTGGACAAAGATGCCTACAATGCAAAGACCAGCAATAAATTCTCTGAGAACAATATCACCATGGAGGCGGCCATCTATGGCTACACCGCTGCCGGTATGGGCATGGGCAACGGCCTTGGCTCCATCTATGTGGACGGCAATCACGCCGTGCAGGGCGGCTGCCAGGTGTTTGACGAGGAGTTTGCCGCGATCCTCAGCGAGATGAAGGCTGCCAAGACCATCGAAGAATATTATGTGGGCGCAGCAAAGCTTCAGGACTATTATGCGGCCCATATGCCGTTGATTGCTCTGTACTGGGACAACATGATGCTGGCCTATTCTTCCAAGCTGGACAATGTGACTGTGGATGCGGTGTTCGGTCTGAACAACGTCAACAACTGGTTCAGCATCACCAAGAAATAATCATTTTAACGCAGGAGGCACACCGGTGAAAAAGTATCGAAAGAATCTGATCCTTGCACTGGTGTGCTTCCTGATCGTGATCGTTCTGAACTTCTTTCTGCCCCGGCTTCTGCCGGGGAACCCCATTGCTTATCTGACCGGCTTTTCCGAGGAGGATATGACCCCTGCGCAGGTAGCTTACTACCGGCAGGCCCTCCATCTGGACGAGCCGGTATTCGCGCAGTTTGGGCACTATCTACGCTCGCTTTTTGACGGAACACTTGGCTACTCCTACAAGAAAGAAACCACAGTTTCTGCCCTCATTGGGCAGCGGCTGGGATACACCTTGCAGATTACGCTGCCCGCCGTGCTACTCAGCACGGTTATCGGCCTTTTGTGGGGGTTGCGCTGTGGCTACAAGAAAGGCAGTGGCTTTGAGAGGATTTCGACGACATTCCAGATCATCGTCAATACGATGCCTACGTTTCTGATCGCATTGGTACTGATGATCCTGTTCTGTTTCCGGCAGCGGTGGTTTCCCTATACCGGGTTGAACAGCGCTGGCGTTGCCCCCGGAACTGCCGCATATCTGTTGGATCGGATGCGTCACCTGATCCTTCCTGTGCTTACTCTGACCATTGCCGCCGCCCCGTCCCGTTACCTGCTGATGCGCAATACCGTCAGTCAGGTGACAGAGGAGAAGTATGTGCTTTACGCGAAGGAACGGGGGTTGTCCGATCACAAGATCAAATTCGGGTATATTCTGAAGAACATCGCCCAACCCTTCATCACCATGGTGGGCATGAGCGTCAGTACCTGTATCGGCGGCTCTTTGGTGGTGGAAAACATCTTTTCCATCGGCGGCATGGGGAGCCTGCTCTCTGACGCTGTGTACACGCTGGATTATCCGCTGATGCAGGGAATCCTCTTTGTGACAACAGCCGTCATGACCATCTCCATTGTTGTGAGCGATGTGATCTGCATCCTTATTGACCCCAAGGTACGCTTCGGAGGTGGTCCGGTTTGAGAAAGCAGCATCTTCCACTTTTTCTTGGAATTGTGATTTTGATTCTTTTTCTGACCGCTGCATTGTTTCCTACTGCGTTTACAGCTTACGGTCAGAAGGAAACGTTCGGTCCATGGCTTACGCCGTCTGCGGAACATCTACTTGGCACCAATGCGCTGGGGTATGACATCTTTACGGAACTGGTCTACGGAACCCGGCAGACGCTGCTGGTGGGTGTATCCAGCAGTATTCTGACATTGCTTCTGGGAAGTGTGATTGGTACGCTGGCTGCCGGGAAAGGCCTTTTGGGCGGCCTGTCCAATGGCGTTATCAATGTTTTCGTGCTGCTTCCGAAGCTGGTGACCATGATCGTGCTGGCGACTTTTCTGGGAAGCTCCAGCCGAAATCTGATCCTTCTGATTGCTGCATTCAGCTGGGTAGGGACGGCCCGGAATGTCCGCGCCAAGGTCATTCACCTGAACGCACAGCCTTTTATTGAAAACTGCGTGATTCAGGGATACAGCCGGAGACACATCATTCTCCGCCATATTCTTCCAAACCTGTATGATGTATTGCTTTCCCGGTTTCTTCTGGGTGTCAACAGTTGTATTATGATGGAGTCTACCCTGAGCTTTTTGGGCTTTGGGGATCTGTATTATCCCACTTGGGGCACCATGATTAACTTTGCCTATAAACGAGGTGCCTTTCTTCGGCAGGCCTATGGGTATCTCCTCTCACCGGGCGTGTGCATTATGCTGCTATCACTGTCATTCTATCTCATCAGCCTGTATTTTGAGCACCGACAGGCTGCCATTCAGGAAAAATAGGAGGTCATACGATGCAAAAGGAACTGGAATCTCTGTGGCAAAAATGCGTGGCATTCCATGGCCACGGCTGCGGAGGTCTTGCGGTCGGTTTCCGCGCCGTCCTGTATGCGTGGGAGCTGTTCGGGGGCGACCGGGCGTCCCAGGACGAGGAGATCGTGTGCATTGCCGAGACCGACGCCTGCGGCGTGGACGCTATCCAGGCACTGATGTCCTGTACGGTTGGTAAAGGCAATCTGCTTTTCAATCTACAGGGAAAGAATGCCTTCTCCTTTTATCGCCGTCCGGACGGAAAGTCTTTCCGCCTTGTTCTGCGCCCGACGCCGGAGAAAACCAAGGACGAACGGCTGGCGTGGCTTATGGATGGGGATTATCACGAGATGTTTGATGTGAAGGAAGCCCCAGAGCCGGTGCCGGAGGAGGCCCGGATCTTCAAGACCGTTACCTGCTCCGTGTGCGGAGAACGATTTGCCGAGAGCTTTGCCCACCTTCAAAACGGGGAAATCGTCTGCTCCGCCTGTTATCGTCCGTATACAAGGGGGCTGTGATGGAATACCCGTTTGATGCCCTACACGCCGGAATAGAAAGTCAGATTCTCAATCTTCCCGCCGGTATTCCCGATTCCCAGGCGGTCACACAGGCACAGGCTCTGCCGGACTCCATAGAAAAATTTCTGGCTTTGGGGAAGGCTTTTTCCCGGCAGCTTCGTTACCGGGAGGCCATTGATGCCTATACGGAGGGCCTAAAATTGGAGCCAGAAAATCTGCCCTTGCTCCGACTGCGGGCGGGACGGTATCTGACGACACTGCAAAGTAATCCCGCCATCGCTGATTTTGAAAAATGCCTGTCCTTGGGTGCGGAAAAGCTGGACAGTCTCTATCGGATCGGTTTGGCACATTACTATGTCGGGCGGTATGCACAGGCGATGGAGACTTTTGAGAATTGTATGCCTTTATGCGATGACGAAATGGGGATCGCGGTTCTTTACTGGCACACGCTGAGCGCTGCCCGGACAGAGAAAGCGCCGACACTTCTGAAGTACTACCGCCCGGATATGGCGGTGGGGCATCATACTGCTTATGAAAAGGCCATACAGGTCTGGAGCGGTATAACGCCACTTTCGGCCATGCTGCAAATGCTGGAAAGTGAAGAAGATGACCTGGAATATGGTATTACATTGTACGGTCTGCTTTTGCATCCGGACTGCGCCGAAAAAGAGCGCCTTTCCCAAGCACTTCTCCGCCGGGACGGTTTTTGGCCCAGCTTCGCCTATCTCGCTGCGTGGAAGGATTGGGCAAGAGTCTTATAATCTATGGACGCATCCTGTGCTATGCAAATGTATAGCACAGGATGCGTTCAATAATTTATGGTGAATCCACCCTTGACAAATCTCGTCTCAGGAGGATATGCTTTTGAGGTACACACGGGAACACCATTTTCCAAATCCCACATTCTTTGTGGATGATGGTGTGAGCGGCGTGACCTATGACCGCCCCGGTTTTCAAGCGATGCTTGCGGAAATTGAAGCAGGACGGGTGGCTGTCTGTATCAGCAAAGACCTATCCAGACTTGGCAGAAATTCCGCGCTGACAGGGCTTTACACCAACTTCACCTTTCCGCAGTACGGTGTCCGCTATATTGCCATCAACGACAATTTCGACACCATTGATCCCAACAGCACCGATAACGATTTTGCGGGCATCAAAAACTGGTGCAACGAGTTTTATGCGCGAGATACCAGCCGCAAAATCCGCGCTGTCAATAAGGCAAAGGGTGAACGCGGCGTTCCTTTGACAACCAATGTTCCCTACGGCTATTTGAAAGACCCGGACAATCCCCGACGCTGGAAGATCGACCCTGTTGCCGCCGATGTGGTGCGGCGTATTTTCTCCATGTGCATGGAGGGCAGAGGTCCAAAGCAGATTGCAAACCAACTGAAAGCGGACAAGGTTTTAACTCCTGTCAGTTATAAGGCATTGCAAGGCATCAAAAGCCCGAACAAAAAGCCGGAAGATCCTTATGATTGGAAAAGCAGTACCGTTGTGGCAATTCTGGAACGCCGGGAATACACAGGCTGCACGGTGAACTTCAAGACTTACACCAATTCTATCTGGGATAAGAAACAAAGAGATAATCCCATTGAAAAGCAGGCAATTTTCCCCAACACGCACGAGCGCATTATTGACGATGATGTGTTTGAAAAGGTGCAGGAGATCCGCCAGCAGCGTCACCGAATGATCCGCACGAGAAGAAGCAGCATTTTCTCTGGACTTGTTTACTGTGCGGACTGCGGCTCCAAAATGCTGTACGGTTCATCCAACAACGGCGATCTCGATCAGGACTTTTTTGACTGCTCTCTGCACCGCAAAAGCAAAGAAAAGTGTAATGCGCATTTCATTCGCGTCAAAGTCTTGAAGTGGCCGGTTCTCAAGCACATTCAGGCGGTTATGGGGTATATCCTGCGGCACGAGGATTATTTCCGCACGATCATGGAGGAACAGCTCCGCGTGGAAAGCTATGAGCAAGTCCACATCCGCAGAAAGCGTCTGGAGAGCAACGAGCGGCGCATTGCCGAGCTGAAAAGGCTGTTCATCAAGATTTACGAGGACAACGCCAGCGGGCGATTAACAGATGAACGCTATGATATGCTAAGCCAGACCTATGAAGCGGAGCAGAAGCAGTTGGAAGCGGAAGCGATCACCTTGCAGCAGGAGATTGAAGTACAGGAACGACAGAACGAAAACATTGAGAAGTTCATTCAGAAAGCGCACAAGTATGTCGGCATTGAAGAACTGGACGGCTATGCGCTGCGCGAACTGGTGTCTGCCATCTATGTGGACGCACCGGATAAGTCCAGCGGCAAGCGGATACAGCACATCCATATCAGGTACGACGGGCTGGGCTTCATCCCGCTGAATGAGCTGATGAAAAAGGAAACGGCGTGACCGAAGTCACGCCGCCCCTTGAAAACACAAGGTTTTCACCATTTTTTGATTTTACTGTTTTACGACCACCCGGCAATGGCGGGACCCTCTTTTTCCTATAAATTCGAAAAGATTTGCCGTCTTTGCTTGCTTTTATTGAAAAATATGATATACTGGATGTGTATGTAAGCGTCTTGTCTTCATGCGGCTGCCGTATGAAGTTTCCTGTCCGTGGGCATGATAAGTGCGCGGACGTTTTCTACACTACCTAAGAGAGGGTGCCTGTTTTGAATAAGTATATCATCCATGGCGGCCGCCCGCTGATGGGCGAAGTCACCATCAGCGGCGCGAAAAACGCCGCCGTTGCCATCATCCCCGCCGCCCTGCTGGTGGACGGGGTCTGTCGCATTGAGAATATCCCCCAGATCAGCGACGTAACGCTGCTGTTTTCCATTCTGGAGGAGCTGGGGGCCAATGTCCGGGTGCTGAACCGCCACACGGTGGAGATCGACAGCCGCCATGTCCACTCCACCACCCCGTCCTTTGACCTGGTGCGCCGCATTCGCGCCAGCTACTACCTGCTGGGCGCGCTGCTGGGGCGCTTCGGCAAGGCCACCGTGGCCATGCCCGGCGGCTGCAACTTCGGCGTCCGACCCATCGACCAGCATGTCAAGGGCTTCCGCGCCATGGGTGCGGAGGTCACCGAGGGGAATCTGGTCCAGGCCGTGGCCAAGGGCGGCCGTCTGACCGGGGCTCCGGTGTATCTGGACATGGTCAGCGTAGGCGCCACCATGAACATCATGATGGCCGCGGCTCTGGCCGACG
>OHLM01000532.1_pt1 | contig 12087 bp, 8 predicted proteins | sample 1569101 | NCBI WGS metagenome assembly OHLM01 (sample SAMEA3879558, study PRJEB24766) | human gut metagenome | biome: human-associated habitat; feature: feces | place: USA | collected 1985/1987
GATTATCAATAACATATATGAAATGGCTTTATTCTTATAAGCCATTTTTTTATTAGAATGAATAATAGATGTCTAAAGGAGTTCACTCAACCTTTAACATCCTATATCCAACGCCAACATGAGTTTGGATATATTGTGGAGAAGATGGTTCTTTCTCTATTTTCTTTCTTAATGTAGCCATAAAGACTCGCAATGAAGCAACATCACTTTCCCAAGAACTTCCCCATATTTCATGAGTTATATAAGTATGAGTCAGAACTTTCCCCATATTTTTTGAAAGCACACATAACAATTTATATTCTATTGGTGTCAAATGTAATTCCTCATCATTTAAATATGCACATCCAGCACTATAATCAATCTTTAATCCACCATTCAAAAAAGTGGATGAATGTACATTTGTGTTCTCAATATAACTTAATCGTCTTAAAGTTACACGTAATCTTGCAAGAAGTTCTTCAACAGAAAAAGGTTTTGTTAAATAATCATCAGCACCTGCATCAAGTGCTTCTATTTTATCACTATCTTCACTACGTGCACTAATCACAATAATTGGCATATTTGACCAGCTTCTGACCTTTTTAATAATCTCAATGCCATCTATATCTGGCAAGCCAAGATCCAACAAAATAATATCTGGATTGTGTGAAGATGCTTCTAAAATAGCTGTTTCACCATTTGATGCTAATAAATACTTATAATTGTGAGCTTGTAAGGTTGTTGAAATTAAGTTGCGTACTGCACTATCATCTTCAACTACAAGAATTGTTGATGTTTTATTCATGCAATATGACCTCCTCTACTGGTAATATGACTCTAAGTATAGCACCTTTTGGTTGATTATCAAGAACACTCATTGTACCATGATGAGCATTCACAATAGATTTACACAAAGCCAATCCTAGTCCTAAACTTCTTCGACTATCTGCGACTTTCATATTACCTGTATAAAACATATCAAAGATATGTGGTTTCATCTCATCAGTAATACCTGGTCCATCATCTTGAACATCAATACATACCTCTTGTTTCTGCTTAAAAACATGAATCAGAATATGCGAACCTTTTGGTGTATATTTAATAGCATTATCTATTAAATTAATAATCACTTGTATCATAAGTCTTGTATCCATTTTTACAAGAATGAATTCATTATCTTGTTGAACCTGAATATGATGTTCCCTTCCTTGACGACTAATATGCTGTAATGCCTCATGAACAACTTCTTCAATTAATTCAGTTGTCATATTTAATTGCATCGTTCCATCTTCGATACGTGTTACTGATAAGAGATTCTCAACAAGATTGATAAGCCACAAAGAATCATCATAAATATCAGTATATAATTGTTTTTTATTTTTTTCATCTAGTGTATCACTACTCGATAAAAGTATCCCTGCACTGCCAGATATAGATGTTAATGGTGTTCTTAAATCATGTGAAATTGAACGTAGTAAATTTGCACGTAACTGCTCATTCTTAGCTATTAAATCAGCTTTAGACTTTTCTCTTATGACCTGCTCCTTTTCTAGAGCCATAGCCGCATCCCCTAGAATTGACAAGACTATACTATGTTCAAATGGATCTAAAGGTTTATTTTTAATTCTAATCCCTACAACACCATAAACATTCTCATTCACACGCAAAGCCAAGTATAAACACTTTGCATTTCCTAATGTATGTGTTGTTGCTCCTGCATGTTTATTATTTTTATAAACCCAGGTTGCAACTGCAGTTTCATTATTATTGATACATTTTTCAATATCTTTTGAGTCATCTATTGAAAACACAATGGGATTTTGAAGATTGAGTTCATCAACTGGATAGAAAATAATATCTTTATTGAGTAGTTTCATCAATTGATGGCATGTGACATCAATAATTCCTTTTTTATTTTTTTCCTTTTGTACTAATTGATTTGTATCTAAGAGTATTTTTGTGCGATATGCTGTTTGCGCGGCACGTTTCGCACTGTTTTTCATTTGAACTGCCAAACCACTTGTAATAAAAGCCGCTAAAAACATAATCACAAAAGTTACTGGATAACCAGAATCATATGCCTGAAATGTAAAATAAGGATTTGTAAAAAAGAAATTAAAAACCAGTACACTTAAAAATGAAGAAACAATACTATAAATTCTTTGGGATGTCATAATTGAAATCATTAAAACACCTAATATATAAACAGTTATAATATTAGCTTCACTAAATCCAAAACTTTGAAATAAGTATCCTATGAAAGTAATAGCTATAATCACACAAATACAAATCAGGAAATCTTTCAATACAAATTGAGGTTTTTCTTTATATTTTTGATAACGATATACCGATGTTCCTTTGACTGGAATAATATAAATATCTAAATTAGGAGCTGCAAAAGTGAGTTGTTCAACGAGTGATGGCTTTGAAAAAAGATGCTTTTTTGTTTGACTTCTTCCTAAGACTATCTTTGAAACATTAGATAAACGTGCATACTCTGAAATCTGATAAGCAATATCATCACCACATACCGCCTCAACTCGTGCACCAAATTGTTGTGCCAAATGCATATTTTCACTTAATGTATTTAAACTTTTTTGATTCATACGGATGTAATCTGAAGTTTCAATATATAATGCAGTTAAACGCCCTTTGAAAGCAGCTGCCATACGTGCAGCTGTACGAATAACTTTCGCATTGGTTGGAGAAGATGAAATACATACCAATATATGTTCCCCAGTAAAATAATCTATCCCCTTATCTGCTTTTGCAAGTTCAGTCATTTTATTAATACGATCGGCACATCTTCTTAACGCTATTTCTCTTAATGCAATGAGATTATCTCTATTAAAAAAATTTGATAAAGCTTTTTTGGCTTGATTTGGTTGATAGACTTTACCTGCTTCTAATCTTTCAATCAAATCATTAGGTTCTATATCTACCAATTCAACTTGATCTGCATCATCAAAAACATAATCAGGAATACGTTCTCTAACCAAAACACCTGTAATAGATGCAACCATATCATTTAAACTTTCAATGTGTTGAACATTTACAGTGGTATAAACATTAATTCCAGCTGCTAATAATTCTCTAATATCCTGATAACGCTTATGATGTCTTAAACCAGTTGCGTTTGTATGAGCCAATTCATCAATAAGAATTAACTCTGGTTTTCTTGCAAGTGCTGCATCTAAATCAAATTCCTTGAGTTGAATGTGATTATGTTCAATAATTCTTGGAGATAAGCTTTCTAATCCTTGAACCAGTCTTGTTGTTTCTGGTCTGGCATGTGGTTCTACGTATCCGACAACGACATCTACACCACGTCTTTTTGCTGTATGAGCAGCTTCTAGCATTGTATATGTCTTTCCAACTCCCGCAGCATAACCAAAAAATATTTTTAAATATCCACGTCCTTGTTTTCTTTCTTCATCATGAATTTTTTTTAAAATTTCATCTGGTTCAGTTCTTTGAAACATCATCTATCACCCCATCATCATTCTAGCATTCTTCCTATTAAAATAGTATAAAGATTTTAAAGATAAAGAACCTCATAATAGGTTCTATTTTAAAATACCATCAAGCATTAGATTCACTTTTAAAACATTAACAGTCTCCTCACCAAATATGCCTAAGAAACGTCCATCAGTACATTTATCAACAATCTCTTGAACTTGTGAATCTGTCATATCCTGTGCTTTTGCAATACGTTGAATTTGATATTTTGCTGCGGCTACAGAGATATGAGGATCTAACCCACTCCCTGAACATGTTACCAAATCTTCAGGTATAGGCATATTCCCCTGATCAGGATGTGAAGCCCGTATTTTATCAACACGTTCAGCTACAATTTCTTGATATTGTTCACTTGCTGGACTTAAATTTGATGGTGAGGCATACATAACAGGTTGTCCTTTATCATCAACATATGTTGTTACATCTATGTTCATGATACGACCCCACATGTGCTTAATATCAGTATATTGCTGACCTAATAACTCGCTTCCATATTTTTTTCCATTGATTTCTATAATGCTGCCATTTGCCTGTTCTGGAAAAAAGACTTGTGCAATGCCTGTAATAACACCTGTATAAATAATACCACATAACACTGTAAAGATAACAAAAATAAGAACTGCTTTGGGAAATACATTCTTAACCATTTTCATTCTATAACCCTCCTATACCAAATGGCATACAACTAGTAGCATATCAATGACCTTAATACATATAAACGGAGTGATAATTCCACCAATCCCATATACTAATAAATTTCTTGATAACAACTTACTGGCTGATACTTCACGATATTTCACACCTTTTAACGCCAAAGGAATTAAAGCTACTATAATCAATGCATTATAAATAATTGCTGATAGAATAGCACTTTGAGAAGAATGCAAAGACATGACATTTAATGCTTGTAATTCAGGATATAAGCCAATAAACAAGGCTGGAATAATCGCAAAGTATTTTGCCACATCATTGCCTATTGAAAAAGTTGTTAAACTTCCACGTGTCATTAATAATTGCTTACCAATACGCACAATATCAATTAATTTCGTTGGAGAAGAATCTAGATCCACCATGTTCCCTGCCTCTTTGGCTGCCTGCGTTCCACTATTCATGGCAACAGCAACATCAGCCTGAGCGAGAGCTGGAGCATCATTTGTTCCATCACCTGTCATCGCAACCAAATGCCCTTTGGCTTGGAAATCACGAATCATTTCTAATTTACCTTCAGGAGTCGCTTCTGCTAAAAAGTCATCAACGCCTGCCTCTGCTGCAATTGCTGCAGCGGTTAGTGGGTTATCACCTGTGATCATAATTGTCTTAATTCCCATTTTTCTTAAATCCGAGAATTTTTCTTGAACTCCACTTTTAATAATATCCTTCAAATGAATAACACCCATGATTTTATGGTCTTTAGCAACAACCAAAGGAGTTCCTCCCTGATTAGCTATCATGTTGACTGCCTGTTCACATTCATGACTATATGTTCCACCATAACCCAATACATATTCCTTGATTGAATCTGCTGCACCTTTACGAATTTCATGACCAGCAAAATCAACACCACTCATTCTTGTTTTTGCAGTAAAGGGAATAAACTTCATATTTTTATCTTCTAAACGTCTTGCTCGAATATTAAACTTTTCTTTTGCAAGAACAACAACACTTCGTCCTTCTGGCGTTTCATCTGCTAATGAACAAAGCTGAGCAGCATCTGCTAAGTCATGAGGATGACAACCATCTACTGGAATCAATTCATAAGCTTGTCGATTTCCCAAAGTGATTGTTCCTGTTTTATCAAGCATTAAAATATCAACATCACCAGCTGCTTCAATAGCACGTCCACTCATTGCTAAAACATTGGCTTGATTTAATCGACTCATACCAGCAATTCCAATAGCGGATAACAAGGCTCCGATTGTTGTTGGTGCTAAGCATACCAATAAGGCAACCAATGTTGTAACAGATGTTGGATTATCAATCCCAGCTTGGGCTGCTGAAAAAGATGAGTATGTGTAAAGAGAAACAGTGACCAATATAAAGATAATAGATAGTGCGATTAAAAATATTTGTAAGGCTAATTCATTAGGTGTTTTCTTTCTCGCTGCACCTTCGACCATAGCAATCATCTTGTCTAAAAAACTATCTCCTGGATCATGAGTGACCTCCACAACAATCCAGTCAGACAAGACTGTTGTTCCACCTGTGACTGCACTTCTGTCTCCACCACTCTCTCGAATGACTGGCGCTGATTCACCAGTAATGGCACTTTCATCTACTGATGCAGCCCCTTCAATAACTTCTCCATCCGCTGGAATTTGCTCACCAGCTCTGACAATAACAAAATCACCTTTACCAAGAGATGTTGAAGGAATATCAACAAATTCTTCTTTATTTGATAAAGATTCAATTTTATGTGCTTCTACATCTTTCTTGGCCGCTCTTAGAGAATCAGCCTGTGCTTTTCCACGACCTTCAGCAATTGCTTCAGCAAAATTGGCAAATAAAACTGTTAACCATAAGATAAGTGCAATAGCAAATGTAAAACTTGATGCAACATCTTTATAACCAGTATAAGAAACAAGCCACAACAAAGTTGTTAATATAGCTGATATATATACCAAAAGCATAACTGGATTTTCAGCTTGTGTTTTTGGACTGAGTTTAGTGAATGAATCTTTAATAGCACGCATAATCATTGATTTATCAGCAATTGCTCTCTTTTTGTTTTCCATAATAATTCTTCCCCCCTCTATAACATACCAAAGAATTCAGCAAGTGGTCCTAAAGCTAACGCTGGAAAGAAACTCAATGCACCTACCAATAAAACAATAAAAATTAATAAGAAGACAAACATTCCATTGGTCGTTGAAAGTGTTCCTGCTGTTACAGCGATTTTCTTTTTTTCTACCAAATGTCCTGCAATAGCAAGTGTTCCTATAATAGGTACAAATCTTGCAAAAAGCATCACAAGTGCTAAAGAAACATTAAAGAAGACTGTATTCGCATTGAATCCAGCAAAAGCTGAACCATTGTTTCCACCACATGATGAATACGTATAAAGAACTTCTGATAATCCATGAGCTCCAGTATTGTTGAGACTATCAACAGTACTTGGTAAAGCAGCCGCTATACCACTACCAATCAATATGGCAACTGGTGTTGCAAGACAGACAACAACTGCCCATTTCATTTCATATGGCTCAATTTTTTTACCTAAGAATTCTGGAGTTCGTCCAACCATTAATCCGGCAATAAAGACAGTCAGTATTGCAAATGCCAACATGCCATATAAACCACAACCAACACCGCCAAACACGACTTCACCCATTTGCATCAATAGCATTGTCACCATTCCACCTATAGGTGTATAACTATCATGCATAGAATTCACAGATCCATTGGAAGCGGCTGTTGTATAAGCTGCCCAAGTTGCTGAAGTTGCAATCCCAAAACGTGACTCTTTTCCTTCCATATTTCCACCTGGCTGTTCTACCATGCCAATATCAACATTGCCATTTTGAGCCAACTGTGGTGTTGCATATTGCTCACTTACCGCTATAGAGCCCATTGCTAGAACAAGGCAAATAGCCATAGCTGAAAAGATTGCCATTCCTTGTTTTTTATTTTTAATCATTGAACCAAATGCAAAACATAAAGCTGCTGGAATTAATAATATAGATGTCATTTCAATAAAGTTCGTATATGCGTTGGGATTTTCTAATGGATGAGCTGAATTCACACCCATATATCCACCACCATTTGTTCCCGTTTGCTTAATCGCAACTTGACTAGCAGCTGGTCCCATAGGTACAAATTGTTCAGTGATTATTTTAGCTTGTGGAACCATTTGTCCATTGACTGTTACTGTTTTTGATGCAATATCTATTTGCGCATTTTCTATAATTTCACCATCAACATTCACTGCAATCGGTTCTACCAATGATACAGTCTGTGCAGGTTCAAGATTTTGAATAACCCCACCAGCAACTAATAAAACAGAGATAACCAAGTTCAATGGAATCAAAACGTGGATAATCGTTCTTGTTATATCGACCCAAAAACTTCCTAATCCTTTAGCCTCCACTTTCATAAACCCTCGAATCAGTGCAAATAACACAGCAATTCCTGTCGCTGCTGAAACGAAATTTTGAACTGTAAGTCCCAATGCCTGAGTCAAATAGCTAAGTGTTGACTCACCACTGTAAGCTTGCCAATTTGTATTGGTAATAAAGCTGGCTGCTGTATTTAATGATAAATCCCACTTTACACCTGATAATCCTTGTGGGTTTCCCATCAAATAACCCTGTAACAATTGTAATAAGAATAAGAAAACAAAACCAATAAGTGAAAATACTAACACACTGACTGTATATTTCTTCCAAGTCATTTCCTCTTGTGAGTCAATATGCATGATCTTATAAACTGCTTTTTCACAAGGAACTAACATTCGAGATAAAAATGTTTTTTCTCCATTCATGACTTTTTTAATATACGCTCCTACTGGAATAGCTAAGATAATAAGAGCAATGAAATATAGGACATACTGTATAAGAGTTGACTTCATTTTTGTTGATCTCCCTTCATAAGGATATACACATAGTAAAATAATAAAATCATAGCAATCAAACCAATAATTGAAATCATGATTGTCATCATCTTTTCCCCCTTTTTCTTTTGATATCCATAGTATATGCGAAGTGATTTTAAGATGGTGTTAATAAAAAAGATAATGACATTAAGATTGTATAAAGAAAAATCCTTTATAAGGATATCATGAAGTGACTATACTTTATCTACTTTTCCGTGTGAGTTAGAAAAATTTTAATTCTTGTGTTAAATATATACCTTTGTGTTTACAAGAAAAACAATGTCGCTTACAATATATCACAAGGAGTGATTTTATGAATTTAAGAGATATAGCCAAGCGATATGTTTTGAATGATACAGAATTAAATATTGTAGAAACAATTATGAATGAATTAGCAATAGGAAATGAACGTATTTCTATTAGAGAATTAGCAAGTAAAACTTTTGTTTCCACAACAACAATTATAAATCTTGCTAAAAAATTAGGCTTTATTGGTTATAGCCAGATGATATATATACTTAATGATAATATTCATAAACAGGTTTCTATCCATAACAATCACTCATTAGAGGAGTTTATTCATAAAGAAGATATGGATACTATGCAACAACTCATTAATGATATTCATACATATAGAGATCAAAAAATATATCTTGTAGGAATAGGTTTTTCAGGTATGATTACAGGATATTTTCTTAAAAGATTAGCAGAATTCGATATCTTTGCATATGAAGGTGCTCCTATTGATTGTATAAATGCTCGAAGCAAACCTTCTGTTGTTATTATTTTTTCAAAGAGTGGAGAAACAGAGGATATTATCCAAATTATTAATTTATCAAAGAAGATGGGACATAAAATATATGCTATGACAGCAACACAAAAATCTACAATAGCTAAGCTTTCTGATTACCATATTCAGTTACAGTTTCAACAAAATAAATTTTTTGAAACTCCTGATTATTATGTAGGTACTGCTATTTTTGTTATAGAAAATATATTAACGGAGGTCCTAAAAAAAGAATCATCTTAACATGTTTTTTTCATACTTAACATATTTTTTAATCAACTGGTTGCATTGTCAGCCAGTTTTTTGTTTGCTACAATGAAACTATCAAAGAGAGGCCAATTTTTGAGAGAAAATGGAGGAGAAAAAAATGAATAGTAAGAGATTTTCTATTTGTATTGTTGGAGGTGGAAGTACTTATACTCCTGATATGATGGAAATGTTATGTCTTGTAAAGAAAGAATTTCCTTTACGTAAGATAGTCTTATATGATATTGATGAAAAAAGACAGAAACCTATAGGTGAATTTGGTTCCATTCTTTTTCAAGAATATTACTCAGAGTTAGATGAATATGTTTTTACATGTGATAAAGAAACTGCTTTTACTGATATTGACTTTGCTTTAGTACAGATTAGGCAAGGTGGATTAGAAATGAGAGAACTAGATGAAAAAATCCCATTAAAATATGGTGTCATTGGTCAAGAAACATGTGGACCAGGAGGATTTGCTTATGGTGTAAGAAGTGTTTTAGGAATGATTGAATTGATTCATGATATTCGACAATACTCAAAGGATGCTTGGATTTTAAATTATTCAAACCCTGCTGCTATTGTTGCTGAAGCTACAAAGAGAATATTTCCAGATGATTATCGAATTCTTAATATTTGTGATATGCCTATTTCTATTATGGATATCTTTGCACCTTTAGCAGGTTTAAAACGTACTGATGTTGAACCCAGATATTTTGGATTAAATCATTTTGGTTGGTTTACCCATTTATATAATAAAGAAACTGGAAAAGATGTTCTACCAGTTCTGTTAGATAAATTAAAGAATGGTCATTGTGATGATGAATTACATTATACTGATAAAAATGATGATTATTGGAACTTTACATTTAAACACCTAGAGAAGATGGTACAAGACTACCCATACTCATTACCCAATACATACTTACAATATTATCTCTACCCAAATACAATGGTCAATCATATAGATCCCAATTATACACGAGCCAATGAAGTTATAGATGGTAGAGAAAAACGAGTGAAAGAATACTGTCAAAGTATTATAGACTTACATGCAATAAGAGGAACACAATATGATTTAGATAAAAAATATGCTCAAGAATCTCATGATGGTATTGAACAAGCTACAGTTGCTCATAATGATGCTCATGCGACATATATTGTTGAACTTGCTATGAGTATTGCTTATAATCGCAAAGATACATTTTTATTAATGGTAAAAAACAATGGAATTGTCAATAATTTGGATGATGGTATGATGCTAGAAGTTGCTTGCCAAGTTGGAAATCATGGTGCTGAGCCTTTCCATGTTGGCGATGTCCCAACTTTTGAAAAAGGCCTTCTAGAAGGACAGTATGCATATGAAAAATTAACGGTTGATGCAACTTTAGAAGGCTCTTATCAAAAAGCTTTACAAGCTTTAGTTGTCAATAGAACTGTTGTTGATACAGATTTAGCAAGAAAGATTTTAGATGATTATATTTCTGTGAATAAAGACTATTTTCCTAAATTGAAATAGGAGGTGAATTTATGGATAAATTAACACATTTGTTAGATAAAACATTAATGCCTATATCTAACAAATTATCTAATAATAAATATTTAGCTGCTTTACAAGATGGTTTGATGTTTTCTATGCCGATATTAATCGTTGGATCTGTTTGTATTATTATAGGAGATTTTCCATTACCTATTTTTCAAGAAACAATGACATCTTTACTAGGAGATATTTGGAGTCAATGGTGTTGGGATATTATGGTTCCTGCAACAACTGGATTGGTATCATTGTTATCTATTATTGGAATTGCTAATAGCTTAGCTCTTAAAAATAAAGTTGAACCTCTATCTGCTGTAGGTATCTCAGTATCTGCTTACTTTATCTTATTAGCCCAGATGGAAGATGGCGGTTTTGCTGTTTCTAATTTTGAAGCTCAAGGCTTGTTTACAGCTATGATAACAGCTTTAATCGCAACTTCAATTTATAGTTATACTGTTCATAAAAATTGGATTATTAAAATGCCTGAAAGTGTTCCAAGTTTTGTTTCAAGATCATTTAATGCTTTGATACCAGCTGCTGTTGTTTTACCTATTTTCTTAATTATTCGTCTTGTTGTTTCATTAACACCTTATGATACAGTGACAAACTTTATTATTCAAGTTCTACAGATGCCACTGGCTAGTATAACAACATCATTAGTTGGAACATTGTTTGCTTCTTTCTTGAATTCATTTATATGGTTCTTTGGAATTCATGGTTCATCTGTAGTTGATTCTTTTATGGACCCAATTTGGTATGCAACGCGAGCAGAAAATCTAGCTATTTATCAAACTGCTGTGACAGCAGCAAGACCCTATATAGTTACAATGGACTTTATTAATTTCTTTGTCTTTTTAACTGGTTCTGGTATTACATTACCTTTAACAATTATTATGGCTTACAAATGTAAATCAAAGCGTATAAAACAAATTGGAAAATTATCTATTCTACCAGGATTATTTAATGTTAATGAACCCGTTATATTTGGGATGCCAATTGTTTTAAATCCAATGATGTTAGTTCCATTTGTTCTTGCCCCAACATGCTCTGTTCTTATTGCCTATCTTTCAATGTATGCTGGTCTCGTTCCTTATCCAACTGGTGTCACAATTCCTTGGACAACACCTGCCCCTATATCTGGCTGGTTAATGTGTAATGACTGGCGTGGTGGTGTTTTACAAGTTGTTGTTTTGATAGTTTCAGGATTGATATATTATCCATTTATTAAATCATTAGATAAGAAATATATTTTGGAAGAATCAAATGAAGTATAAAGCGAAAAGATTAACTGCTTATCTTATAGACTGGTTTATTTCTTCACTTATATATAGTTTTATAACTTTACTTTATTATTCAATGATAACTCAAACCAAAACAACAAGAATTGACTTTTATCAAATCTCTTTTTATCAAGGAATTATGATTATAAGT
>OHLM01000534.1_pt1 | contig 12076 bp, 5 predicted proteins | sample 1569101 | NCBI WGS metagenome assembly OHLM01 (sample SAMEA3879558, study PRJEB24766) | human gut metagenome | biome: human-associated habitat; feature: feces | place: USA | collected 1985/1987
GGCAAAAAGCTCAGCCGGTCTGCTATTGTACCAACTATATCCGTTACGACGTTCTGTTCCTATTTCTTCCAAATGGCGACGTGGCAGCCCATCACGGTCACATACATACGGTTCACAATATTTCAAATCATAATAACGCGCCCAAATAGGCTTGGCTTGAGGATCTTCCACAAGACGAGTATCCCGCTCACCATTTGCCAGCACGATACGCTCGCATTTCAAACCGGTAAGTTTATACCTGTCAAACCATTTCATGGCTCCGTGAACCGCCCGCTTCACGCGTGCGTCGGGTGCAGGTAATTCCATGAGCAGACGCACAATTCCGGCACTCTCCGCCGAACAATAAGACGGCAACTCATACGCACGTGCCGGTGCAGGCTTCAATGTTTCCCTATCATTCTGCTGACACCACACAGAAGGTTCTCCATCCTTTATAATTTGTGTAGCCAGTATACACTCTATTCCTTTATTAAAGGCTTTTCCCAAACGTACACACAAAGTCTTGTCTATCAAATCATCCTCATAAGGCGCTTTGTGATTCATCATATCACGTATCATATTCAATGTATTGACAATGGCATCGTCATTAAAAGTAATATGTACCTGATAACCACGCGGACCGGGCCAGAATTGCGGCCATCCTCCGTTTTCGTATTGACCACTCAGCAAATATTCCACTCCCTGGAGGAAAGCATCCCGATAACGTATATCCTTAGTCTGCCTATAAAGACGGGCTAAAAAAATCATCTGGGCAGTTGTGGCATTATTATCTATCGTAGAATCATCACGACGTGATTTATCCTTTATCACTTTAGCCAGCTCTTTATCATTCATGCGGCGGGCCATATCTATATTCTTCGGCCAACCGCCCGTACAGCGTTGAAAAGCCAATACATTTTCAGCAATCCGCCGAGCTTCATCTGTCAGAAAGAAAGAATCCTGCTCCATACGTGCTATTTGTTTCCATTCTTTAGGATACGACTCATTATCCTTTTTATGAGCTCTTTGCTGCGCAAAGGAGCCGGTTACCATGGCAAAAGCCATAAAGCCAATAAACACTTTTTTGAATGTATTTTTCATTATTCCTATATGTTTTGATAAAAACCAGCAAACAAAATTATGCGTTTTCCAATCTGAATACAGAGAATATTTGGTCTTTTTCAGGCAGATTTTGCACAGACATCATCAAACCTATACAATTTTTGATACTCTGCCCCTTTACCTATACATAAAAAAGCCTATCTATCACAGATCGGCTTTTCTATCAAATATCTGTCTTTCAAAATCCAAAGATTCTCAGAAGACATTCACATTATAATAACTATAAAACTTATCAAACCCCATTCTGCTATCTAACAGAACCATTACGCCATTTAGCCGCACCAATGTTCAACTGATAAATTTTTGACTCCATAACTTTACCTGTCTGATTGTAATACAAGTTTACACCATGCTCTCCAGCCGTACCATCAAGTGCATCTGCACGATGCATATATTGATCGTTATCAGCAGTAGCCTTATGTGGTGGATTTGGACTTACCATCAGTTCTAATGGAGAAATATCATCAACAAAAACTTCCAATGTTCCATTTAAAGTAGCAGAACCATTGTTGACCAAGGTGCCAAAATTATTTTTAGTCGCAGTCCATGGATTATTGCTAAAAATTTGTCCGTTGGATAAAAAAGTATTTGTAGAATAATTATTGTCAAAATTCAATGTCACATGTCCGGCTGTACCGTCTGCCATAGTCATTGTCTTACGGATATCAGCTCCTGCCATAGTCATCTTTCGGACATCACCGTCCTGCTTGGTCAAAACAATCAGGTTATTTTTCACCGTATAAGTACTTCCATCTGGAATATTACGCATATTGAAAATATTTCCTGCCGCACGAGTGTTCCAGTTAACCAAAGTATTGTTTTCAAACGTTATATTCCATGCCCCTCCCTTCCATGCACTCTGCTTGGTTTCACTGAAAAATGAAGGGAACGGACAATCATAGAAAGTGTTTCCACGAACCACAAAGTCCTTATATAAATTAGAATTCGCATTATTCCCGGAACCGGCAATCCATGGATAACCTCCGGCACCATTACTATAATAGCCACAGTCAAAGAACTGGTTATCCTCTATCAAGACATGATCCCAAATTTTGTAATTAGGCCCCTGCTCACGAATGAACCCACGTACCAGACGCTTGAAAGTACAATTTTTCACCACAAAACTTTCCAAATGTACAGCCATACCATTAGAAAACATATTAATGAAATAATTACCTGTAGCCGAACCCAAACCGGCAACATTATCACCATAAGTAAGAGCCATTGGACAATCGAAATCAATATCATAAAATTCGAGCATCTTCATATAAATTTCTCCTCCTTCTCCAGCTTGTGGCTGGCGCCCGAACATCAAATTCATAGAATTAACATTAGTACCTGTCATATGCATACCACCTAACAATACTTTAGCACGTTTACCTGCTGCTACATCCTCAGGACGAGTACGAAGAACAAAACCTTTGCAGGTAGTTAAATTATCAAACATACAATAAGTCTTTCCACCTTCCAAATAATAAGTCTGTCCTTCGGCTAAATTTACATCGGAAATGAAGTCTGTTAAAAGGAAATCAATACGCATTGCATTGTATTTCAGAGCAGCCTCGTGCTGTATCAAAGCATTTTGATAAGCTTCATCTGAATCAAACCGGTCACGACTTGGAGCACTTAAGTCATGAGTTACTAAAATAGGCTCTCCCGGTTCTCCGTCTGAGCGGGCAGAACAAGTATTGTAATATGCATCCCATTTTACCTTCACATTCTCGTTGCGAACATTAATCACATAAACAGAGTTTTTCTGAAGTCCGTCAATATCTACATATCCCTTTTCAAAATCCTCATCGGTTAATTTATATTTTCTCCATTTTTCATTCACTGTTGATTCAGGATTATTAGGAGACGGATCTACTTCCAACCACTGATAAACAAAATTATCGTTAGCATCAAGCTGAAATTTTTCACGATAAATAGCCTTATCATCGTCTGATACCCCTTCTGTTACAGTTTTGAAAGCACGATTCAACATCACACGCATAGTAGTCTGTGTAGTCTTAGAAGCATCTACATAGACACAGAATGGAGTTGCATATCGATCAGAAGTGGTAATGCCCATCCATTCTGCCCACTGTCTGCCATCACCATGTCCATACCATTTGGATGCATGTGAAAAATCAGTCACATTATCATCTTTTGTTGATAACACGCGAATAGCAAAACGATAATCAGTGGAATACTGTTGATCTTTAATAACTAAATCAAGGACCTCCGGTCCTACAATGGTATCTAGTAACAAAAGACCGTTTTCGGCAGATGTACCCCAAGCATCTGCACCACCCGAAACATTTGGCTGTAGTGCCTGACGAATCTGGTAGCCCGCACAGTTATTCACTCCATACCAATAAAGATGAATATCATTGCCATTCGGTCCCTCTGCTTTACAATTATAAGCATAGTCATCCCCTTTTCCTCTATTATTATCACAAATGAACATAGTCATCCATTCTCTATCTATATTTGCCATTCCTTTCTCATCATCAGAACACGAAATACATGAGAAACCTGAAAATAACATTAATGCATATAAAAATATTTTTTTCATCATTCTGTCCTTTTATAAATTATTTATAGCCATAATAGTTCTTGTATACACCTGCTGAGCGTTGGATAGCCGCATTAGGATAAGGTAAAATATAACGTACAGGAGGTAAATCATTCACCTCAGGAACAGAATTACCATCCAGTGGTGATTCTGTTCCATCTTTGACCAACACAATCATTCCTTGTTCTGTATGACGAATATATCCATAGAATGAATATTTACATTGGTTAGTAGGCTCCGAATCATTGCTCCACTGATAAAATTCCGCCATCTTCCAAGTTGCTCCATCAACAGCTACCAAAGCTGTCGCTGGTTGATTAGCTGATTTGTAAGGATTATAAATATAGAGCATATCCAATATCTTATTGGGATAAGGATAGCCATAAACTTGATTTACATCCACACGCCATTCAACCGTTTGTGGAAGAACATGGTAATACATAGATTCGGGAAGATCATCCAAATAAGCACTACCATCATGTTCAGCTATATCATCTTCGAAGCCAGTAGAAGAACCGGCATTAGACATTCCTACAGAAAGATAGCGCAAAAAACTATAAACAATTTCCTGTCCATAAAGATTATTACGGACAAGATCTCTCCAGCGCATATTCTCACCCGCAAACTCCCATTTACGTTCATCAAGCACGGCTTTCAAAAAAGTTTCTTTAGAAGAAGCCACCTGAGCAATATAGGCAGAAACAACACTTTGGTCATCGAATGCCCGTGCATGGACTTGACGAAGTGACTCCTGAGCAGTGGCAGTAGGTCCTTCCAACTCATTAACAGCTTCGGCATTCATCAACAAAACATCCGTATAACGCATATAAGGGAAGTTAATACCTGTATTACTGGCACTCAAATTGGTAAACTGTCCCGCATTCGCCCATAATTTAGACCATTTATTATTATGGACAGTATAATCCGCACGAATCATACAAGAATCCTGAGTAGCATTATTAGCACTGTTACCATAATACCAAAGTCCATTAATAAAATCTCGACGCTTATCATTCTCATCGAATGAATAACGGTAAAAAGCACTCAAACGTATATCACCTTTAGATTCTCCCCATACATTCTTACCCAATGTCTTTCCTTCATTAACGGTTGATGTAGGTCCTTGGGAATACCCTGTATTACCTGTAGACTCCTTAGCAAAAGGAATCTCAAAAATAGGATCACCTTTAGCAATAATTTCAAAATTGCTTTCCTTGGTAAAAATATCTTGATAAGAAGTGCCTACAGAGTGTGTCCCCGAAGCAATAACCAGGCTAGTATATTCTTTTACGATTTGATAATACTTCTGATAATCTTCCGGACGTTTCATCACACCATAACTATTTGCATTATTTTTATCCGGATGAAGTGAATAACCTCCGGCAGTCAATGCAATACGTGCAATTAATGCCCAAGCAAACTCCTTAGACGCACGTTCTACTGTTGTTGTTGTAGTAGAAGACATCTTAGGAGCAATATCCTGCAAATCTTCAATAAGTTTATTTTGGATTTCTTCGCGATTCATTACAGGAATCACATAATTATCACCTAATTGTGAGGCTGGCAGGAAAGTGAAAGGAATATCCCCGAACATCACTACCAGATCATGATAAACCATAGCACGAAGACACTTGGCTTCGCCCAACATCTGCATAACAGCGGTATTCTCTTCATTATAAAGCGGACCAGTTTCTACACCCCGGATAAAACGGTTAGCATCTTCAATAGCTTTATAAGAAGCTCTCCAATATTTATCAATTTCGCCACCTTGATCGTCACAATCAAAACGTGCATAGCTATTATGGGTTGCTACATTACCTGTATACATCTGCATATCAACATCACTGTTCAAATTAAAAGTTTTCTGATAGGCACTGCCATAAAGATCACCTACCAAGATAGAAGCATAAACACCGTTCAACGCACGGCTAATTTCTGTTTCTTGGCTGAACACAAAGTCCTCATTGTAACTTGATGGAGAATCCACGTCAAGGAAATCATTGCATGATATTAGAGTCAAAGTTGCTAATCCTATTATTAAAGTATTTTTTAATTTCATGTGCTTTCAAATTTAGAATGTAATATTAGTACCTAGTACAAAACTGCGACTACGTGGGTAACGGTTATAGTCCATACCACAAGTTAATCCTGTCTGAATATCCACTTCAGGATCATAACCCGAATACCCAGTAATAATAAACAAATTAGAGGCTGACACATAAAAACGAGCTTTCGAAATCCCCCATTTAGAAGTCAGATTTCCAGGTAACGTATAGCCAACAGTCAAATCCTGACAACGCAGAAACGATCCATCCTCGATAAAATAGGAATGAGTTATTTTTTTTGTCACATCCGTCGGATTCCAAAGTGTCCTACCTTCGTTTAATTCACGGTACATATCCAACGAACCATCAATATAGTAACATTTGTACAAGCATTCGCCATCACCATCACGGGTATAACGCCAACCTTTGTCGGCAAATGTGGAAAGCACATTGTAGAACTTATTCTTATTGCTTTCGGATGAGGAAAGCTGGTAAGCTGTCGCATTATTCACATCAAAATCAAGCATAAAGTTGAAGTTCATGGCAAAATCAAAACCCTTCCATTGTCCGCTTAATCCAAAACCTCCCTGCACTTTTGGATTGGTATTACCTATAACAGTACGGTCATCTTCTGTGATATATCCGTCACCATTCAAATCCTTGAACTTGACTTTGCCCGGCAGAGTAGCTATGCCTGAATTAGAATCTCCTGAAATCTGATTGATTATTGTTTTTGGATGTTCCACACCGTCTGCATCCATAATAGGTGCATCTTTCGAAGTTCCGTTTTCAGCGGCCGTTGATCCCCAAGGTACTGCTTGCAAGTTATTAGTGGGATCAAAATAGAATTCATCCATTGAATATAAACCATCATATACAAAACCATAAATAAGTCCTACTTGGTCACCCACCTTCAAACAATAATCATTGTAACTTGATTTCCAACGGTTATTCTGATCCCAAATCACATTGTCTGTACCATTTAATTTATCAACTTTCATTTTATTCATACCTAAAGAAAGATTTGCGGAAAGCACATAATCCCTGCCACTGAGAATATCTCCTGATATAGTTAATTCAACCCCTTTATTAGTTACTTGTCCAATATTTTGCATCTGACTTACATAACCAGTTGCTGAAGGAATGTCCGATTTATAAAGTAAATCTTTCGTCGTATTCCAATAAATCTCCGGAGTAACAGTGAGACGACCATTAAAAAGCGTGATATCAGCAGCAAGATTACGAGTTAATGTAGTTTCCCATTTAATATTTTTATTGGCAAAAGTAGTACCCCCTTGATTACCATACCATTGCTCTCCAAACTGAGTTGCTTCTCCAAATCCAGGTCCGCCGGTAGAATTAACAGTATATAAATAACGCCACATATCATCACTGATACGATTATTTCCTGCCAACCCTATAGCTGCACGAAGTTTTAACTGATCAATCCATTTTATATCTTCCATAAACTTTTCTTCTGAAAGCACCCAAGCACCTGATACTGAAGGGAAATATCCCCATTGATTACCTGGAGCAAATTTAGTGGAACCATCAGCACGCATAGTTACAGAGAGTAAGTATTTGTGGTTATAGTTATAACTTGCCTGCCCAAAGAAAGAAGCAGTGCGATCTGGAGTCGAAAGTGATGAAGTTGACTCCTGCGGTGTACCGAATCCCATATTATCCCAAGCCTGTCCAGCCTCAAATGCACGTGGGAAATAACGATTCTTTTGGAAGTTCTTCTTATTTTGGCTATGATAAATTTCTTGCCCCAATAACATGGAAAAATTATGCTTATCTTTAATAGAAAAGCCATAAGATGCCGTGTTAGTCCAAATATATTTAAAAGACTGATCTTTCTGAATACTTGCTACAGGCAACGAATTATTTTTTGTACCTTCACCTGTCAAGGCACCCCAAAAACGATATTGATCTTTCCAGTTTAAACTAAGAGTGGCTTCTGTACGAAGCACCAATCCTTTAACAGGCTTCCATTCCAATGAAATAGCATTAGTATAGTTATAAGCATACTTATTCTGTTGATTAATGGCAATATCACTTTTCGGATTAGTATAAGTAAACAATGCTTCTTCATCAGGGTCAGCATAAGAAGGATCTATATATCCGAATTCACGTAATCCGTTAGTGGGTCTATAACGGAGTACATCAATAATACCGCCTGTACCAATATTATCACCTCCAGCTCCTTGATCACGGCGAAACGTAAATTTAGGATTGATATGCAATGTCAAATTTTTAGTTATATCAATAGCTGTCTTGATATTCAAATTGGTACGGCGCACACCCGACCCCATAATAATACCTTTATCTTCGCTTTGAGTAAGAGAAGCAGTGAAGCGCATCTTATCTGTACCTCCACCAATAGTTACATTAGTAGAATAATTGATAGGATTCTCTCCCATTACCTCATCCTGCCAGTCATGAGTAGGCAAAGAATAATACATATCCAAATCTTGCGGATTGCCAAAATTAGCACGGAAAAATTTGGCATTGCTAGAACGGCTACCATTACACGCCGACCATTCATATTGATAACGTGCAAACTCTGCTGAATTCATTAAATCTAATTTTTTAGACAAATGACTAGTAGACAAATGGGCATTGAAACTTACCTGTATTTTTCCAGCTTTGGCCGATTTAGTAGTAACAACCACTACACCATTACCGCCCTTAGCTCCATAGATTGCCGTGATAGAAGCATCTTTCAATACATCAATAGAAGCAATGTCTGTAGGAGGAATATCATTGATGTTATCCACCTGAAAACCATCGACAATGTAAAGAGGATCATTGCTCTGGGTCACAGACGTACCTCCACGAACACGAATGTTAATATCTGCCCCTGGAGCACCATCGACCGTAGTTACTTGCACACCAGCTATTTTTCCCTGCAAAGCCACAGCGGCTGAAGTAACTGGTACAGCAGCAATCTTCACACCAAACACGGAACCTACTGAGCCAGTCAGATCTTTACGAGCCCTGCTACTGTAACCCAGCACTACTACCTCTTCAAGCGCTTGTGAATCATCTTGCAGCGTAATTGTCAGTTCTTTTCCGGTAACCGCATCCACTTCTTGCGTTTCGTAACCTACAAAAGAAATAACAATTCTTTTTCCTTTAGACACGGCCAAAGTAAACTTTCCGTCAAAATCAGTTATGGTTCCGTTGGAAGGATTTCCCTTCTCCACAACGGAAGCTCCAATAACGGCTTCACCTGCCGAATCAAGTACAGTACCTTTTACGGTAATGCTCTGAGCAAACATCATCACCGGTATCAGTAACAGCACTGAAAACAGAAGAAGTCTGCTTTTCACTCCTCTTAATTCATTTGTAAATTTCATAATAAAATATTAAGTTAAACAAAAATTTAAAGTCCATTTTTTCCGTGAATGTGAAATAATATAAATCACTATTGTTATTTATATTCTATTCTAAAAGGAAACAATTACAATTTTTATGAGAATAATAGATACTTATTAAAATAGCACACGCATTCTTATAATTTCCGTGTACGCACACAAAACGAGTGAAAAATATTAGATATACAAATTCCCATGCTAAATAAAGCACATCATCAAATACATTAACAGTAATGTTTTCCATTATAATTTAATGTTAGTATTAGAAAATTGGTTTATTTTTATACTATATACGCCACAAATAAAAATAATACTGTTGACTGAACCTAATTTTTGTATTGAAAAAAATTAGTTCAACCAATAATTACAACAGAATGAACAAAAAAGACACATTCATCAATGAAAACACGGAATTACATAAAAAAGCAGTGCTATGGACTTGTCCTCCATAACACTGCCACCTCTATTTATCATAACTGACAAACTCCTACAGCTACAAACCTCACTCCTCCTATTTTATCTCATCCCACTTCGGTGGATTCACCTGCATCAAATGACGGACAAAGAAATCATACCGCTTATGTTCGCCAAAATCTTCCCCCATTGTATGATGCGCTCCGGGAATCACGACCAATTCAAAATCTTTATTCGCCTTTATCAATGCATTGACCACCTGCATGGTAGAAGCAGGATCTACATTATCATCCAGTTCTCCCACCACTAACATCAAAGGCCGACTCAACAGATGTGCATTTTCCACATTAGACCCTTCCTTATATTGATCTCCTACCGGATAGCCCAACCAAAGTTCATTCCACCAAATCTTATCCATACGGTTATCATGACAACCACAAGCCGAATAAGCCGCTTTATAGAAATCAGGATAAAGCAAAACTGCATTTGTAGATTCCTGACCACCGGCAGAACAACCGTAAATACCTACCCTGTCCACATCCATATAAGGATATTTCCGTGCAGCCGCCTTAATCCAAGCAATATGGTCCGGCAGACCGGCATCTTTCAAATTCTTATAACATACATTCTCAAAAGCACGCGAACGGAAAGAAGTTCCCATTCCATCGACCATTACGACGATAAAACCAAGTTCGGCCAAGGAAGTCATATTCCAGTCATAAGGACGGAAAGTCTTCGGAACATACTGGTCTCCGGGACCCTGATAAATGTATTCGATAACCGGATATTTCTTGTTCGGGTCAAAGTTGGTGGGACGGGCAATCAATCCCCACATATCCGTCTTGCCGTCCCGCCCTTTGGCAACAAACACCTCCGGAGCTTTCCAGCCTTCGGCCTCCAAAAGAGTTATATCGGCTGTTTCCAACGGCATCACCACTTTGCCATCCCTGGCACTACGTAACACAGCGACGGGAACCTTGTCCACCATAGAATAAACATCTACCAAATACTTCATATCTCCCGAAAACCAGGCACGGTGCATCCCTTCTTCGGGAGTAAGACAGGTAAGACCTTTGCCATCAAAACCGATGCGGTAATAACGGATGAGATAGGGGTCTTCACCGGCTTCCATACCATTTGCCGAGAAATAGATCTGACGGTTATCCTCATCTACCCGAAGCACTTCGCGTACATACCACTCTCCTTTAGTAATTTGATAATCGGGCTGTGCGGTAATACGGTTGTACATATAAAGATGATTCCAATTGTCACGCTCACTCATCCATATCATCTGCTTGCCGTCTTTTAAGTCATGACGGAAATGACGGGTATAATTCACATATGTATCGCTGGTTTCTTCTACCAACGGGCGCACTTTTCCCGTTTCGGCAGAAAGTTCAAGTACTCTGTACACCTGATGTCCGCGCTGGTTATATTCAAAAGTCACGGCACGGCTGTCGGGATTCCATTCGGGACCATATACTTCATATTGCCGGTCGAACAATTCGGTAGAAGGAATAATGCTTCGTCCGCTTTCCACTTCATAGATGCAGGGCACTTTAAAAGGAAGTTCGTCTCCCGGCTTCGCATACTCCTGTTTGTGAAGCTTGGGCTGAAGCTGATCAGCCGGAGAAGATTCCACATAATAAACATAACGCTTTTCCACCGGACGGATCTTGCAGGAAGCCACCTTCTTACTGTCCGGTGACCAGCGGATGTAGGCTGAATAATAATTACCCAGTGTCCCGTCCAAGCTCAGTTGCTTTTCTTTTCCGGTAGCCACCTCCTTTACATAGATATTCTGATTTTTAATAAATGCGATCCATTTACCATCAGGAGACGGAACCGGTGATGCCGTCTTCTCATCATCCACCTCCATCCAATGCTTTTGCCTGATAAGGAGGGGAACCGCACCTTCATTGACCAGCTGATTTTTCCGGGACGCATACATCCAACGTTGATTATTAAACACAAAGCGCAGCGTATGCGCACCAAGGCTGAGCGTATCGTTTTCCACCACAGTGATGATGCGGCCCTCCAGGTCGAAGTCATAGAACTGGCGCATCAGAGTAAAGGTTTTGGCGTTTCCCACGACTTTCAGCTCGGGAAAGCGCAGCAGCAGTTCCTCAATGTTGGCGCAATGGTCCGGCTCCATATGGTTGACGACAAGATAGTCCAGATGCCGTCCGGCGAGCGTATGCATGATGTTTTCCAGAAACTGGCGCGAGATGGAGGCATCCACCGTGTCGATAAGCGCGGTTTTTTCATCCAGGATCACATAGGAATTATACGTCATACCGTTCGGTACTTTGTACTGACCTTCGAAAAGATCAATCTGATGGTCGTTTACGCCTGCGTAGCGGATGGTGTCTGTAATTTTCATAGGGGTTCGTCTCCTTTTTATGAGATATTGTTATTGGTGTAATTGTTTGTGATTTCTGCGGGAACTATGTATTTTTTACTGCTTTGTTATTTCTTTAACATGGTCTTAGTATAACCAAATTTTGAAATAAAATCTGTTGCGTCACTATATGAAAGTTTTCTGTTAGTAATATTCTCACGTCTCATATTAGAAAGTT